>JAESGN010000111.1_pt1 | contig 218135 bp, 176 predicted proteins | sample 9269731 | NCBI WGS metagenome assembly JAESGN01 (sample SAMN15720683, study PRJNA650826) | algae metagenome | isolation source: Mojavia pulchra JT2-VF2 and co-occurring heterotrophs from desert soil | place: USA: Cadiz Valley, Joshua Tree National Park, CA | collected 1998-06-08 | reverse complement strand
TTGCTGCATCATCCACTTGCCACAAACTTAAAATCTGAGTTTGAGAACCGGCAATTACCAAAGCACGGCGCAAACCATAAACACCATCGCCAACTTTGACATCACCACTGCCAGTATCACAAGCAGAAAGCACCGCTAATTGATTACCACGCAAATCTAAACCAGCTACTTCTAGCGCCGTCAGCACACCATCATCGCTACCTGCTGGTGCTTCTTTACGTTGGTTAAACCCAGCCAAGGCTAAACCAGAACGTAACAGAGGGTTTTCAATTTGTAAAATATTGGTTGGGCGTGGTGTTAATTCCAATTCTCGTGAAGCATTCAGATTTTGTTCAATATCAGTAATAAAAAAACCGTGGGTAGCCAGATGTAAAATACTGGGACTTTGAAGTTCTTTGATAGCGGTTTCTGTGGCATCTTGACCTAAGAGAACCTTGGCATCAGGCAAGACTTTTTTGATGGCTGCGGCTTCATCTTTAGTCGCGCTTAAAGGGTCAAATACCAGGTTTGCTAAGTCAGTTGAGCGTAAATTCTGCTCACCTCGCACAGCAGTTGCTTTCGCTGCGGCTACAGTTTGTACTTGGTTGTCATAGTCAATATCTGCTAGCACCACGGGAGCAGAAGTTTTGTTTATATTTGGCTGAAACCGTAACAAATCCCGCCCACTGGTGAGATAAGAAAAAGTGTAACGCTGAATCAAAAATTTATCTTGCTCATCCTTTAATGCTTCAAAAGGAATGACTGTTAATTGCCCATCTGGAGAAATTAAAATATGACGCGCATTACCCAACAAAGGACGAATTGGTTCCATTATCTGTTGGTCAAAAGTGCGGGCAAGTTTTTTAAATGGTCTTCCTGTTGCTAACTCTGCTCGTAAATTCACAGCCAATTGATCAATTGCTGCGGCTTCTCCTAAATCAAGCCACTTTGGTTCACCTTCTGAATGTAATACCGCCGCTGCATAACGCGGTTTACCCCACTTTTGGGCATCTGTTTTGGCTTTAGCATTAAATGGTTGATACTGGACAATTTCTACTAAAGCTGCATCTTGAGGTATTTTGGCTTGAATTGTCGTTAATTCTAGTGGTTGAGTTTGTGTGCGAAATTCAGCACTTTTAAGACTAATCGCTGCTTCCAATTCTGTTTTTTTTGTTTCGAGTTGTTCTAACTGAGTTTTAGAGTTAGCAGTTTGTTTTTCTGGTTGAGAGAATACTAATGCTGATAGTTGCTGTTGTACTTGCAACCATTGAGCAAATAACTTTTGAGTTTCGGGGTTTTTATCAACTTGAGTGCGTAGTATTTGGATACTGTCAGCCATCGCATCTAACACCAGTCCTTTACGACGAAGGACAGTAGTTAATGCTAAGGAAGCTGCTGCTTTTTGATTGCGAGCTTCTTGCAGGGATAGGGAAATAGCTGAATCAGTTCTCCCTGTAAAAGTTCTCACGTAGCTTTGTTTTCTTTGTTCTGAACCGACAGCAAAAATCAGATTCAGATTGCGTTCTTCAACTTCTAGCCCACGATGTGAAAATTCAATCGCACGAGTAATATCACCCTGAGCCTGGTACAGTAGCGCCAAATTACTTAGATTCATGGCGACATTGGGATGTTCCTTACCCAATAATTTCTCAAAGATATTTAGTGCGCGTAGATACAGAGGTTCAGCTTGTTGATATTTTCCCTGTAACTGGTACAGGTATGCTAAATTATTCAGGTTAATGGCGACGTTAGGATGTTCCTTACCGACTAATTTCTCAAAGATATTTAGTGCGCGTAGATATAGAGGTTCAGCCTGTTGATATTTTCCCTGTGCCTGGTACAGTAGCGCCAAATTATTCAGGCTACGGGCAACATCAGGATGTTCGTTACCCAGTGCCTTCTCATAGATAACCAAAGAGCGTTGCAACAGAGGTTCAGCCTGTTGATATTTTCCCTGTACCTGGTACAGGTGTGCCAAATTATTCAGGCTCATGCATGGTCTAAATTTTTTATCTGTTGATTAAGTTGTTCAGCTTCCTTTAGTCCTGCTTGTTGCTCACCTGAAGAAGGATTGGTTTGTTGTTGCGCTATACTTGCAGTTGGAATACTAAGTAGTATCCCTGTTGTCATTGCAACCACTATTGACCAAGGTGCAAAGAAGATACCCGCTTTGTAAATAGCACTGGATACTGTTTTCACTGTAGATTTACAGGTTTGTGGGTTGGGCTAATGAATAAATCATGCCGTTATCGGTCTTTTTCGCAAAAAAATTGTGATAAAAAGTAGAAAACTAGGTGTTCGCATCACCATCATTCAGCCTTTGAACTCGAAAGTTGCACGTCAGAACACGAAGTATCGTCCTCAAAACACCAATATTCAAGTAAAAAACAGGAAAATTCCTGTTCTGAACACGAAGTTTCACCTTCAGAACACCAACATCCGAGCAAAAAGCTCGAAACTTCTCCTTCTGAACTCGAAGTTTCACCTTCAGAACACCAACGTTGCACCTGTGAACTCAAAAGTTCGACTTCAAAACCTCAAACTTCCCCTTCAGAACTCGAATATCGAACTTCGGATGTCAAAGTGCCGAGCAAAAAGCTGAAAATTTGGGTTACAAGAGATATAACTTACTGGCAAAAGGGTTAAACAATTAGTGAAACTCAAACCCAGCTACCAACAGATACGAAATGAATCAATCTGAAGTTGGCGCTTGGTTACTGAACTAGTTTCAGCAAAGGCAGATTTCAGTATTGTTAAATCTTGCCTGCTTAATTAATTATGGGTGCGCTACGCGCTACGCGATCGCCTGCTGAAAAATAACGGATAATTTTAACAAAAACAACCCCCCTTAATCAGGAGGGTTGAGTAAATATTTGTGGGAGCAACTAGCTAACCAAAGTAAATATATTGGTTCGCAACCCTATAAAATTTCTTACTTAGCAGTACTTTCAGCAGGCGCGCCAATCAACTTGGCAGCATTTTCTTCACTTTCGAGAATACCGAATTCAATCAGCAACTCTTCTAATTCTTCCATCTCAATAGGTGTAGGAATTGTGAGATTTTTGTTGTTGACGATCTTATTAGCCAATGTGCGGTACTCGTTACCTTGATCGCTATCAGGTGCGTACTCGTTCACTGTCATCCGGCGCAACTCAGCGTGTTGAACTATGTTGTCACGGGGTACATAGTGAATCATGTGGGTGTTCAAGCGTTTTGCCAGAGTTTCGATTAATTCGATTTCTCTGTCAACGTTCCGGCTGTTACAAATCAAACCAGCCAAGCGCACGCCACCAGTGTGAGCATACTTAAGAATACCGCGAGCGATGTTGTTTGCAGCGTACATCGCCATCATTTCACCAGAGGTAACGATGTAGATTTCTTGCGCTTTGTTTTCACGAATAGGCATAGCAAACCCACCGCACACAACGTCACCTAGTACGTCGTAAGATACAAAGTCAACATCTTGGTAAGCACCGTTTTCTTCCAAGAAGTTAATGGCGGTGATAATACCACGACCAGCGCAACCTACACCTGGTTCTGGGCCACCAGATTCCACGCAACGCACACCCCGGAAACCGGTCAGCATCACTTCGTGGAGTTCTAAATCTTCTACAGCACCGCGTTCAGCAGCTAAATGCAGAACGGTTGTTTGAGCTTTACTGTGCAGCATCAAACGGGTGGAGTCTGCTTTGGGGTCGCAACCTACAATCAAAATCCGTTGACCCATTTCTGCCATAGCAGCTAGGGTGTTTTGAGAAGTAGTAGATTTACCAATACCGCCTTTACCGTAGAAAGCTATCTGTCTGATTTTTTGGTCAATAGCCATGATTTGTGTTTTCCTGCAATTAGTTGGTTGATGGGTCTGAAGGTTTACCTGAGGCGTTCAAGCTTGGTCGTTGTTAGCATTAACATTTGCCGACGAACACACCAGGGCCAAAACATTTAAACTCCAGAAAATATTCAAGTGTTGCTAAGTTTGCGTTGATCATTTAGTCATTAGTCCTGTATTTGAAGAATGGCTAATGACTATTAACCAATGACCAAATTACCTTGAATATAAGGTTCTAGAGTAAACAGCGATAAGAATTTGCGTAGATGCAAAGCACCTTGTTGTCAGACATCGCACAAGGAATATGATTGGAAGTGCTACCAGACGCAAAGCCAGATAATTTTTCTACTTATGGGTGCTAGTTTTTCATCTAGGAAAAATTGATATTTCCTGATGATGAAGCTTTAAAAACCTTGACTAAAGCATTGCAAGTTTGTTGCAGCAAGATTCCATGCGGCTGCTCAGACCTTAAGAGTGGTTACAGCGGCAATTCAAATTTATACAGGGATTTCCCCTGAACCCAACCAACCAGAATTGCAATCCACTCTCCATGGTCGCTACAACTTACTCGATGTTGCTTGTGTTATAGCTACTAAAGACTTCTAATTGTAATTAAACCAGCTAATATCCCAAATTACTATGCGATCGCTATGCTGGTGCTTCCAAATATTCCTCAAAAATCACTAATTCGGAGCGTAGTTAATGCACACGAATAAGTTTGCAATATTCTGATTTCTAAATATTTACCAGGCTCTACTAAGAGTCTTTCTTCCCAGGCTCCTAGATTAATTGTATCTGCCAGGTAATACTAGCTAGGTTAGCCAAGTTTTACTGTCTCTAACCTTGACAATTGATGATTTACTTCAAGTTTTGACTAAGGTTACTATCCTGCTTGTTTAGCTCTGTCTTTCCGCTACAAAAAATTGTAACGATATTGAAGTGGACTTACCAGAGCAAAAGGACTTTGTTGAGTTTACCTCAATCTTACCTTGAAGTCTTTTGCATTTCTACGTTTTTGATTCCTATAAAAACAATAACACATATCTGACTCCTTTATTTATCAAATTCCAAATTATTTTTTTTTGAATCACATCTTTTCTTAACTTTTTTGAATAGTTATAAATGCTGTACTGATAATTAGCAATTTCTTTAACTATTGATTATATAGCAATCCGATTTGATTTCTGAATCACTCGTAGAGGTAAGAAACTGGGGATTGGGGACTGGGGACTGGGAAGAAGGAATAAAGGTGTACTGAATTTTGTTCAAAAATCAAATATGAGTCCTATAATCTAATATTTAAATGTTCAATGGCTCTTATATTACTATCATCCAACTTACAAGCCACAAGTTTCCCCATCAGAAATCGCAATTAAATCTCCCAGGCTGAAAATCTAACTTTAAATATGTAATATTTGAGCAGAAAGTAAAAAAATAACTCCAAATTTTTGTGCTAACAATAATTATGCGATCGCCAGCGACAAGATCACAAACTTTCATAAGTTAATTCTGGGTTTGCCCAATGAGTTTCTTCCAGAAATTCCTTAAATGTAGTCAAAAGTCCCGGAAATTCTGCTCGCAAACGCTCAACATCAGCTTGATAACCTTTGTTGCGATACCACTGAATCAAAGTAAACAGTTCTTTTTGCCAAAGCAGTAAGAAAATCCAAGCGGGTGTTTCTTTGTGGACAACTTTCATTCCCTGCGCCTCGGAAAAGACCTCTGCCATTTGTTTGGGAGTCAGTACATCCCCAGCTAACTCAATTTCTTTACCGATGTACTGGGAAGGATGTTTAATCACATAAGCTGCCACACGTCCCATGTCTTTGGTTGCAATCAAATGTAGAGGTCTATCAGGCTGAATGGAAAAGGGAAAACTACCTTTGAGGATAGACGGTCGCGTGTACTTTTTCCAAAACTCCTCCATAAACAAGCAAGCCCGTAACATAGTTGTTGGTAAGCCTGCTGCTTTCAGAATTTGCTCGACTTTGTACTTTTGCTCAATGTGAGAAATGCCAGAATTTCTATCCGCGCCGCCTGCGGAATTGTAGACAAAGTGAGTAATTTGGGCTTGCTTTGCAGCTTGTGCAACTTGCTTGGCTCTTTCCACCTCTAGGGGATCGGGCTTACTAGAATCGGCGGAAGTAGCATGGCAGTAAACAGCCGAAACTCCTGTAAAAGCTGCTGTGAGGGAGTTTACATCATCAAGATTGGCTTCAACCAGCTCGACTCCAGCATCATTTAACTTTGACAGGGAAGGACGATTCAGGTCAATCTTCCTTGTAATGGCACGCAGGTTGGTGACTCCCTGTTCGAGAAATCCTTTGACGGCATTTCCACCAGTACCGCCAGTAACGCCAATCAGCAGAACTTTGTTCATTTTTTACCTTCCACTGGAGCCAAGAGTATTAAAATTAACAATAAATTATTAAAGCTTTGTTCCCTTATAGCTATAAAGCCAATCTTCAAACTCTGACTGACTCATCTGTGCTTGTTCTGCAACACCGCGCAGAAATGTATCGCTGTCAGCGTCATAAGAACGAGCGCCCTGGAATGCACTGCGAGCTTGAATGACTTGGGTGCGGTGTATGCGACTATTTTCATAGCTAGCAAGGGCTGTTTCAATACTGGGTGCATAACAAAGGCACTCTTGCAAATCTGATGCATCTTCAAAAGCCATATTTGCTCCCTGTCCTAACACTGGCACTACTGGATGTGCTGCATCACCCAAAAGCGTTACCCTACCTTGGCTCCAACTCTGCAATGGCGGTCTGTCGTATATTGGTCTTTCCACAATGTCCTTGGCATTTGTTGCTTCTACGAGCGCCTGTACGGGTTCTGCCCATTCAGCAAATACCTCTAAAACGCGAGATTTTACTTCTGCGGCATTTTGGAGGCAATTATCATCCGCCCATAATGCTCCAGCAACCCAATATATGTATCCACTACCCACATCAATCAGGTTGAAGTTTTTGCCATCAGTTCCAAGCGTAAAAGTTGATTCATCAGAATGTAGAAGTTCGTGGCGATATTGAACTACACCACGCCAAGACAAGCGCCCAGAATAGTGAGGAGAACCGTCTCCAATAAGTGTCTGCCTGACTGCGGAGTTTATCCCATCAGCTCCTATCAGTAAGTCTGCCTGAACTTTTTTGCCATCTTCAAAGTAAACCTCTACAGCTTGGTCATTTTGTTGAAAGCCTATGCACCGAGAATTGAGGTGGATGGCATCCGTTGGCAGTGCAGCAGCGAGTATTTCCTGCAAGCGCGACCACCGAATGTTTAGCATCGGTTGCCCGTATTTCTCCATCAGAAGAATTGGGCTTTGTGTTATTACTTCTCCGGTGCTTTTCTTCAAGTTCAACATGCGGGTTTGGCTGCCTGCGCGTTTCAGCGACTCGACTATACCTGCATCAATGGCATGGAGACTATTCAAGCCGTTGGGAAAAAGGGTAAGACCAGCACCCACTGGTCGCAATTCCCGTGCTTTTTCATAGATTTGCGCGTCAATGCCTTGTTTTCGTAGCGCTAACGCAGCTGTCAAACCTCCAAGACCAGCACCAATGATGGCAACTTTCCACGGCGATGCTACTGGAAATTCGCTTGGGTTATTTTCCGACATGGATAAGACTCAAGAGTAATATTTTCGTCGTGTTTGGGAGCTATAAAAAAAATTTCAAGAGAATTTTGATTTCTTCAACAAGCCTACAACTTCATTTTAATGTTAGCGAGCTGTGTCAACTTCACTTTAATTTTTTTAATAGCCATCATAGTTGTAGGTAACTATCAACAATATGCTATGCGATCGCCACCCCACAGCGATCGTATCCTTAAAAGTGGCAGTTAAAATTTCCACAAAGTAAATACATGGCAGTCTACCCCGATAATATCGAGTCATTCCGAGCTTTGGCGCTGCAAGTTACGTGTCATGCAGTCAATCAGGCAGGCGATCGCCAAGAGGCTCGTTCTCTGATGCACAATAGTATCAATCGCTTGGCACAACAAATTGCTGCCAGTATCGCTTTTATTGGTTTGGACTGCCGTTTAATTGTGCTGCCAGAATATTTCCTTACAGGTTTCCCTCGCGGAGAATCGCTGGCGATGTGGGCAGAAAAAGCTTGTCTGGAAATAGATGGGGCTGAGTATGAAGCTTTAGGTAATATTGCCCAAAAACATCGGATTTTTTTAGCTGGCAATGCTTACGAACTCGATCCTAATTTTCCGGGTTTGTACTTTCAAACCTGCTTTGTCATCGATCCATCGGGAGAAGTTGTCTTGCGGTATCGACGGTTAAATTCAATGTTTGCTCCGACACCGCACGATGTTTGGGATAAGTACCTTGACTGCTACGGATTGGATGGAGTTTTTCCGGTTGCGAAAACTGCGATCGGTAATTTGGCAGCATTGGCATCCGAAGAAATCTTATATCCTGAAGTGGCAAGGTGTTTGGCAATGCGCGGAGCAGAAATTTTTCTGCACTCGACATCAGAAATTTATGGCAATTTCACACCCAAAGACGCAGCCAAAATCTCTCGTGCCGTGGAAAATACAGCATATGTAGTTTCCGCTAATACAGCAGGCATCGCTAATATCCCTATTCCTGAAGCTTCGGCTGATGGCGGTTCTAAAATCATTGACTATCGCGGAATAGTATTAGCACAGACAGCTACAGGCGAAAGTATGTCAGCTTTTGCAGAGATTGACTTAGCTGCCTTACGCCGTGATCGCCGCAGACCAGGGTTAAATAATTTACTTTCACGCCAGCGATTTGAGCTATATGCAGACAGTTATCGTCAGTCGCATTTTTACCCAGCAAATACTATGCTGGAAACAGAAGTAGATCGCAAACACTTTATCCAAACCCAGCAAGCGACCATTGAACGCCTAGCCAAGCTGGGAGTAATTTGACAGACAGATTTTTTAATTGGGGAATGGGGATTAAAAAATTCAGAATTTAAAATCAAAAACCTCGCTTCGGCAAGTATCCTAACTACTGACTGAATAAAAATTAAAGTTGCAATCTGCTGTAACTAATAACTAACGACTAATGACAAATAAATAATGAGTAAATCTATAGAAGTCCGCAATCCCCGGACTGGAAAATTTGATTATGTGATTATACCGCCGCCTCCGAAACTGCTGGCGCAGCTATGTAATCGTCTGCGGAGGGCGCAAGTTCGTTGGCAAGAGTTGGGTGTAGAAGGAAGAATTGAAGCATTACAGGAATGGAAGGAAGCTTTATTGTCCAGGCGCGATCGGTTGACTGAGGCTTTGGTCAACGATACAGGTAGATTGTCAATCTCAATCATGGAAATTGACTCCTTCCTCGCTAGCATAGATCGCTGGTGTCGGTTAGGGCCAGAATTACTGCAAGAAACCGCAAAAAACACAGCCATCCCGTTTATCGCCTTGCAGCAAACATCTGTGCCTTACCCGTTAGTCGGGGTAATTAGCCCGTGGAATTTTCCACTTTTACTGTCTACAATTGATGCAATTCCGGCATTGATAGCAGGTTGCGCTGTTGTTGTCAAACCCAGTGAAATTGCTCCTCGATTTGTAGCACCACTCATAACAGCACTGAATGCCGTTCCCAAGTTGCGCGACGTATTCACTTTTATTGAAGGCGCAGGTGAAACAGGAGCCGCTTTAATTGAAAATGTAGATTTAGTCTGTTTTACAGGCAGTGTAGCAACAGGGCGAAAAGTTGCTGAGGTCGCAGCGAAAAGATTTATTCCAGCTTTTTTAGAATTAGGAGGTAAAGACCCGGCGATCGTCTTAGAATCAGCTGATTTAAACTTAGCCACCTCAGCAATTTTGTGGGGTTCAGTTGTTAACACTGGGCAATCATGCCTCTCAATTGAGCGAATTTACGTTGCAGAATCGATATTTGATAAATTTGTTACACAACTGACAGCCAAAGCCCAACAACTAAAATTAGCTCACCCTACAGTTGAAGATGGCGGAATTGGCCCGATCATTGCCCAAAGACAGGCAGCAATTATTAGCGATCATCTCTTAGATGCAGTCCAAAAAAAAGCAGTAGTTCACTGCGGCGGTCAAGTTGAAGAATTAGGCGGGGGTTGGTGGTGTCGTCCCACCGTTCTCACCCAGGTTGACCATTCAATGAAAGTGATGACTGAAGAGACTTTTGGCCCAATTATGCCAGTAATGCCATTTTCTCAAGTTGAAGAAGCGATTCACTTAGCCAATGACACTATTTATGGACTGAGTGCGGCTGTGTTTGCAGGTTCAGAACAATTAGCCTTAGAAGTTGCCCAGCAAATCGATGCAGGTGGCATTAGTATCAATGATGCTGCGCTCACTGCTATCATGCACGAAGGCGAAAAAAACGCCTTCAAGTTCTCCGGCTTGGGCGGTTCGCGCATGGGGCCAGCAGCTATCAAACGGTTCACGCGCAAAAAAGCTTTCTTAATTAAAACCAACTCTGCAAGCGACCCTTGGTGGTTTGATAATGGGTAATAGTTTATTAGCCAGTTATCAGATTAAAAGGAGTTTTGTTATGCCTAATATTAGAGAAGGAATGCCCGTGCTAGCCCGTCATGAAGGAGACTGGGTAGGTACGTATACACTTGTCGATACAACTGGAAAAATTCTTGATAGGCATGAATCTCATTTAACCTGCCAATTTCCAGAAAATAGCCCCTATGCCTACTATCAAATTAATCGTTACAAATGGTCTGATGAGAAACAAGAGGAGCATAGATTTCCTGGAACCTATCAAGATAAAACTCTTTTATTTGACACCGATCGCATTCAAGGAAAAGCTTGGGAAGTTGACGATTCCACAGTAATTTTGTGGTTTTCTTATAAGACAGTACCAGAAATGTACTTATATGAAATGATCCAAATTAGTCCTGACAACAACTATCGCGCTCGTACATGGCACTGGTTTAAAAATCATCAAATTTACCAACGTACCTTAATCCAAGAAGAACGAGTACGATAGCAATTTAAAACTTTCAAGATGATTTAGTTAATAAATTATTAATTTGTAGGGTGCGTTAACGAAGTATAACGCACCCTTATTTGAGCAAATAGACTCAAGTTTTATATCAAGGAGCTCATTATAATTTAAAATTTAAAATCTAAGAGGATGTTTTAAAAGTCTTTTTGTCGGTAGCAAAACGTTCTAGATCCCCCTAAATCCCCCTTAAAAAGGAGGACTTTGATTCTTCCCCCCTTTTTAAGGGGGGCTAGGGGGGATCAATAAGTGCCTAAAATCACAGCCAACCACTTTTCAAACAACCTCTATTTTCTAAAATAGCTAAAGGACAAAACATGACAAAAGGTGACAAAATAAACTTTTCCACACCCAGTGGCTTTCCTGAATTTCTTCCTAGTGAAAAACGTTTAGAATTATACTTGCTAGATACCATTCGGAGAGTTTTTGAAAGTTACGGATTTACACCGATTGAAACTCCCGCAGTTGAGCGTTTAGAAGTATTACAGGCAAAGGGAAATCAGGGTGACAATATTATTTATGGTATCGACCCCATCTTACCACCCAATCGGCAAGCAGAAAAAGATAAAGCAGGTGAAACAGGTTCAGAAGCTAGAGCTTTAAAATTTGACCAAACAGTTCCTTTAGCGGCGTATATAGCTCGTCACCTCAATGAATTAACCTTTCCTTTTGCTCGTTACCAGATGGATGCTGTTTTTCGTGGTGAAAGAGCAAAAGATGGAAGATTCCGCCAATTTCGTCAGTGCGATATTGACGTAGTAGCTCGTCGAGAATTGAGTTTACTTTATGATGCTCAAATGCCTGCAATTATTACTGAAATATTTGAAGCAGTTAATATCGGTGATTTTGTAATTCGCATCAATAATCGCAAAATTCTTACAGGTTTTTTTCAATCATTAGGAATTGTCGAAAATCAAATTAAGTCGTGTATTGGCATCATTGACAACCTAGAGAAAATTGGTGAATCAAAAGCCAAACAAGAATTAGAAAAAGAAGGTATAAATTTAGAGCAAACACAGAAAATTATTGATTTTATTAAGATTGATGGTACAGTTGATGAGGTATTAGATAAACTTAATCATCTATCACAAAATCTTCCAGAATCCGAGCAATTTGGCTTGGGAGTTTCCGAATTATCAACAGTGATTGCAGGTGTCCGCAATCTCGGAGTTGCCGAAAATCGTTACTGTATAGATTTATCTATTGCGCGTGGTTTGAATTACTATACTGGCACAGTTTACGAAACAACGCTAATAGGACATGAAGCTTTAGGTAGTATCTGTTCTGGCGGTAGATATGAAGAATTAGTAGGGATGTTCTTAGGCGAAAAAATGCCCGGAGTAGGAATTTCTATCGGCTTAACTCGCTTAATTAGTCGCTTATTAAAAGCTGGTATTCTCAATACCTTAGCTGCCACACCTGCACAGGTGATGGTTGTGAATATGCAAGAAGATTTAATGCCCACTTATTTAAAAGTGTCACAAAATCTGCGTAAGTCGGGCATTAATGTTATAACTAACTTTGATAAGCGTCCTTTAGGTAAACAATTCCAGTTAGCTGATAAACAAGGAATTCAATTCTGTGTAATTATTGGTGCAGATGAAGCAGCAGCACAAAAGTCATCGCTTAAAGATTTGAAAACAGGCGAACAAGTAGAAGTAGGATTGGCTAATTTGGCTGAAGAAGTGAAACGGAGGCTTCAGTAATTCAGTTGATTTGGAAAATAAGGGGATAGAGCGTCTTTTCCCCAAAAACCAACACTCAGGTTAATAAGTTTTTTGAAAATATGTTTATCTTTTAACTTTAGCGATCGCCTAATGTTTGACGCTAAACTATAAAATTTTAACTTTGGTTGCATGAAAATAAAAGAAAAGCGATCGCATCCTCGGATTGTTACTCGCTAATGCGAATATCTACATATTGTCTAATTTTTAGCAAGCGTCGATTTATTGACCAGTAAGTAGGTTGGCGTAACGAGAGTACAAAGAATTATGTTCAGACCTAATAGACTGAAGAAAATGCTCCAAACCAGTTCCCAACCAATCGGTTGCTGGATTTTTTTCTCAGATGGTGACTCAATCGAACTTCTTTCTATGTGTGGGTTCGATGCCTTTATCATCGACCACGAACATGGCGCGATGGAAATGGGCGTTTTAGTAGAGCAACTCCGCGCCGCCCAAGCAACAGATGTTACCTGTATTTTACGCGTGCCTTCAAACGATCCAGTTTATATCAAGCGAGCCTTAGACATGGGCGTGGAAGGTATAGTCGTTCCGACCGTAGAATCAGCAGATGAAGCGCGAGCCATTGTCGCCGCAACCCGCTATCGACCTCATGGCGGACACCGAGGTGTCGGTTATCCGGAAAGCCGAGCAGCCAACTGGGGTTTAGCAGAGCTAGAGTATCCTGCCAATTATCGGGAGAACCTACTTCTAGCCGTTATCGTCGAAACCCGTCAGGGTTTCGAGAATGTTAAGGAAATTGCCGCAGTTGACGGTATCGATATGGTAGTTTTAGGAGCAGGCGATCTGATGGCAGACATCGTGGACGATTTTGCTGCGCTGACTAAATTAGGAACTTACAATAATTCAGAACTTGAACGATTGATGGCGGAAGCTGAAGCCATAGTTCGCTCCACCCCTGATTGTTGGCTTGGGGGTGTCAGTCGCAATGCCGTCGGAGGTCGCGCACTGTTCGCTAAGGGCTATGATTTCGTGCTACCTGCTGCTGATGGCTGGTTGTTGTCCGATGCGGCGCGTTCAGTTGTCAGTGCTATGAGAGGTTAAAATTTTCAGTTGATAAAGTGTGGAGCTACTTAGATGGCGAAGACTCGTGAAGTCATTATTCCCAAAGGAATGGAAATTTTATACGAAAAGTATCACTATTGCCCTGGGATTAAGGTAGGCAATACATTATATATCTCAGGACAGGTGGGACGTGATGAAAATTTACATGTAGTGGAGGGAATAGAAGCCCAATTTGTCCAGACTTTCGAGAATGTCAAAAAGGTACTTTCAACAGCAGGAGCCACTTTTGACAATGTGGTAGAGATGATTACTTACCATGTGACAGGGGTAAATCTCGGTAATTTGCAAGTGCTGCCTGCTAATGCTTCAGAACAGCAGTTTACCATTCCACACCTGCCACTATTTATGCAAGTAAAAGATCGCTATTTCACTAATAACTTCCCTACTTGGACAGGCGTTGGTATAACTGCTTTGTCTACACCAGGACTAATTGTAGAGATTAAGTGTACAGCAGTCCTAGAAAATTAGAAGCTGAACTATTCTGAATCTTTTAGAAATTCGATTACTGCCTGCGCTACTTCTTCAGGTATCTGATTCATCATGCAAATTGTTCCTTGGTCAAATTCAACGACTTTGCCATGAGGAATTGCTTGAGAAAGAAAATAGCGATCGCCTGCTTTTGCTAAACTCAGTCTTTCAAATTCTTTGACATCATCCATTCCCCAGATAATCAGAGTTGGACACTTGATAGAACGAAATCTTTCTGGTGCATCTAGACAGTAGTTGCCGACAGCCCAAACTGCGTACAAAGGATGACCAAAACATTTTAAATCGTCTAAAACCCAACGGTGATTTAATTCGGCAGAACCTACGTATCGAGAACGGGCTAACCATCTTTCCATGAGATGAGAGCCATCTTCTTTGATGTTAAAACCTTCCTCAAATCTTCTGAATAGCTCTGCTTGTCCTCCTTCACCGAAACCAGCTACATTACCTAAGATCAGTTTTTCAATGCGATCGCCATAAGTTGCTGCTATTTCTCCGGACACAAAAGCACCTGTATGGTTTCCCATAACGCTAGTTTTTTCTATACCTAATTCATCTAAAAGTGCGATCGCTGTTTTCGCATAGTCGGCGACTGTATACATTCTTGGTGGTTTATCCGAATCACCAAACCCCATCAAATCCATTGCTATGACTCGTCTGTGTTCAGCAAGGATAGGCATAAGTTCTCGGTATTCATCACTACTGCGGGGGTTCATGTGCAGCAAAAGTATGGGTTCACCCTCGCCACCGATGCGATACAGAATCTGTCCATCTTCTGTGTCTAAAAAAGCTCGTTTAATCTTTTGTTTCATTTCCTTAGAGCGATCGCAGTTAGATTTCCCTGTAGGTGGGCATTGCCCACCCTACATTTTAGATCCCAACTCATTACCAAAATTTGCTGATATACTTATGCCACCTACTTAGTTGGCAGTTGCTTGTAGTTCTTTGCTTCGGGAAGCTCGCGGCGACATCTTCAGAATCTCGCGGGTTTGCGCTGGCGTTGCAACTTCCCGACCGAGCGTATGCGCCATCTTTGCAACCTTGTCTACTAACTCGCCGTTGTGTGGCTTGCCAAAGCGAGTGTAAGCATAATCTCCCAGCCCAATTGCGACGTGTCCGCCAAGGGTGATTGCCCAGGCTGCTACCTTCATCACGTCTCCATTCCAGCAAAGCGCCAGCCACTGGTTCCCCATAGGAACCTCAGCTATAAACGCCTGCAAACCCGATATAGTCGCCGCAGCTCCAGCCGGCATTACTTCCCCGGTAAAGACAAACTCCCAAAACGTGTCCCGTGGCAGAAGTCCCATTTCCTGGAAGCAACGCGCTGTTCGCATTTGCCCTACGTCCCAACAGACTGAACTGACGTAGATATTGTGTTCCTTGAATACTTCCAGTACTGCCCTGAGGTTAGCGCGGGTATTAACATACACTTGATCGTAGGTCGTGAACTGTTTCGCCTGGGGATTCCAGAAGTCCACGTTGAGCGACCCAAAATCCACTGGAGCCATGTCCACCCGCAGCACTGGATCGTCATTCACTGCCAAGATGTGCCGGACGCGATCCTCTACCTGATTCTGTGTAATGTAGCCAAGCGTCGGATGGATTAGGAGATCCGTCTGTTCACGAATTCCCTGTATCACTTCGAGATAGAGTTCAACTTCGTTGCGCGGTTTCCCACTATCTGGGTCTCGCCCGTGCCAATGGAAAATCGAAGCCCCTGCTTCCCAGGCACGAACTGCTTCGCGGATGATCTCTTTTGGAGAGTAGGGTAAAGCAGGATTGTCCTGGCGATAGGCTATTTCGTTACAACGACACTCGATAATCAGTGGTAATTCGTTGTTCATTGTCTTCCTCCTAAATAGGTAGGTAAATTTAATTTATTTGTATATTTACTAAGCAGTTATATTTTTTCTTTCCTGCTCTCCCTCTATAGAAAAATACCTAATTAATTTTGTACAAGTACTTATTACTTTTCCAAAAAATCAACTACTACTTTTAATACTTCTTCTAGTATTTGATTTATCATCCAAACAGTTCCACCTTCGAGTTCAACCCTTTGGCTATCAAAAATTATTTCCCAGAGCTAACAATCCTTCTAACCCCTTTTCCCGGACAAAATTATAGTAGGGCACTTAATCAAAAATACAACGGTGAGGCAAGAAGTAGCTTAGGAAATATAGTAACAGAGAGATTAATAATAAATATCAAATGATACAATCTTACAATGAAGAGTGATATTACTTAACTATTACCGCATTGTCAAAGACCATTATTAGTATGACCCCACGTTTAGCACCCTTCCAAGACAGATAAAAGATGATGGCGGCTTGTTTTTTATCAGAGTTGATAGAGATTTATCACAAGTAAGTATAGTATTATTCTATGCACCTGGAGATGCCTAATGATTAGACCAAATAATTTTTCGGGTATTCTTTGTGGATTGGCAGTTTCAGTTTTGATTTTGCCACTGGCTTCATTTGCACAGGTTGAAACTCTTACAGTTTCAGCACAACCTCTACCAAATAATACTGCTACCACCGAATCAAAGAAAGTAGTCGCACGTATTTGGCATGGTACAACGCTAACATCAAAAGCCGATGAATACTATGCTTATTTGGTAGAAGCTGGAATTAACAAAATTAAGTCAATTCCTGGTAATTTGGGAGCGCAAGTACTTCGCCGCACTAATGGAAATAACACAGAATTTACTGTGATCTCTTACTGGGAATCACGAGATGCAATTCGCAACTTTGCTGGTAATGATATTGAAAAAGTCAGATTTCTTCCTAGAGATAAGGAATATCTGATAAAACCAGAAACTACAGTTAAACACTTTGATGTCATGCTAGACGATCGCAAATAATTTTAGATCAAAATGTAGCGACTGTCTGGGCGTAACACGGAAACGTGAAGACGGAAGTTGCTACAGACTGCGCGTAACACGGAAACGTGAAGGCGGAAGTTGCTACAGACTGCGCGTAACACGGAAACGTGAAGGCGGAAGCTGCTACAGGGAAGGCAGAAGTTGCTACAGACTGCGCGTAACACGGAAATGTGAAGACGGAAGCTCTTACAGTGAAGACGGAAGTTGCTACAGACTGCGCGTAACAGGGAAATGTGAAGGCGGAAGCTGCTACAGGGAAGACGGAAGTTGCTACAGGGTAGACAGAAACAGTATTTCCCTAGTAGCAACTGTGTTAAAAGTTAAGCGATCATAAAAAACCGGAGTCTTCTACAGTATTTTTCACGTCAATTATTGTGTCCTTACGAATAGTGGGAGCGTTTTAAATAACGTCCAGTAGGTGAACCTAGAACTTGTCCTTTGTTATAAATCAGATTTCCCCGCAAAAAGGTACTCTTCACCCGTCCGGTTAACTCGACTCCTTCAAAGGGTGTATAACCTTGTTGCGATTCCGACTCAGCAGCACGTACCACAAAGCTTTCATTGGGGTCTACCAGCACTAAATCAGCATCATAGCCAATGGCAATATCACCTTTTTCTAATAAACCAAAACGCTGCGATGGGTTCCAAGATAGCAACTTAGCGATATGGTTGTAAGACATTCCCCGCTTACTACCTTCACTTAATACACCAGAAAGTAAATATTCTGTACCACCAAAACCAGACTTTGCTAACCAAATATTATTCGGGTCTTTAGTACTTCTTTTTTGTTCAGCAGAACAGCAAGCATGGTCACTAACTATCCAATCTACTTGATTGTTGAGTACTGCTTGCCATAAGTATTCCACATCAGCACGGGGACGGATAGGGGGGTTGACTTTTGCCCAAGTACCATTAGGAGTATCAACATCTAATAGCAAATGTCCAACAGTAACTTCACGCCGAAAATTGATATGGGGAAAAGCAGTTTGCATAGTCAAAGCTGCTTCCATTGCTTTACGCGAACTTAGGTGCAACAAATTAATATTTGCACAGTTAGTCTCATGTGCCAAATAGGAAGCAATACAAATTGCTAAACCTTCGGAATGAGGAGGACGCGCTGCACTGTAAGCGTGCAGTCCGCTAAGGCTAGAATCGTTTTCAACTATTTTGGTATAGGCGTTAAGAATTTCCGCAACTTCACAGTGCAAACTCAAGCTAATAGTATCTCGTGCTTCTGGATGCGCTTCTATTAAGCGAGTTAGACCGCGCATAATAAATTCAAAATGAGCGAAGTCGTAGCGTTCCTCTTTATTAATCATCAAAAACAGGTTTTGCTGATCTGACAAACCATGCAACCCATAACCGCCATAAAACATGAAGATTTTAAACGAAGATACACCATGTTCCTCAAACAGCAGAGGTATTTCGTCAATATGCTGGCTAGCTATGGGTGCGACATGATAGCTATAATCTACAAAAAAATTACCTGCGGATAAGGTCAATACCTCTGGAAAAAAATCGCGGTAGGAACCGCCTTTGTTGAGATAATACTGTCCTGTACGAATGTAGTTCAGGCTGGTAGTCACGCCTCCCATCGCCGCAGCTTTGCTTTCTGTCACAGCATCTTTATCTAGGGGTTGATAAATACCGATGTGCATGTGAGCATCCACGACCCCAGGAAAGCCTAGCAAATTTTTGCCATCGAATACTTCTATAGCTTGGTTTGCACTAATATTAGGGGCAATTTTAGCAAATTTCCCATCCTTAATTCCTAAATCAACTAGTTCGACAGCATCATCATGGGGACGAACTACGCGCACATTTTTGATAATTTTATCTAATACAGGAGGTTCAGACACAGTAGACCTCACACTAAAATGAGTAAAGAAGCTTCAGTTCTGGTTTAATCAGGAATTTCAACATAGTACCGGAATGCAAGCTAAAACCCATTATTATGTAACAGTTTTTTATTCAATCATTTTCAGGATAAAAGCCAATGGAAAATTTTAATGAGTATCATCTAAATCCAAAAGAATTTCCTTTTCTCAAAAGTCTTCAAGATAACTGGCGAGTGATTAGAGATGAGTTTACACACTTTCTTAATCAGGCATCTAATGAGGAGTTAAAATTTACTTACGATGTTTTAGGGCCTAAAAGTAAAACGATTAAAACCAAGGGAAATTCAAAATATAGTGCTTTTGGTATTTTATTTCAAGGTTTATTTATTGAAGAATATATTAAAGTACATCAAATACAGTACCCAGATTATGGGATAGATGAGGCATCAGAAAAAGCGCTTGCCTTAAGAGAAAAGTATTTTTCCAATTTGGCTAATGTAATCGAAAAAGTAAACTTTAGCGACGATAGTATTATCAGAAATGCCTATTTTGGGACATTCCATCCAGGTTTAGATATTAAACTTCATGTCAACTACAACCCACACATGAATCGTGGCTATCTAGGATTAATTGTGCCAGAGGGGGATGTAGCTATGAAGATATGCCATGAACAGCTTTATTGGCATGAAGGAGAATTCATGGTTTTAGATCATAGCTATCCACATTGCCCGCATAATTACACTAATTATGACAGAACAGTTTTGGTTGTAGACTTTTTTAAACCGGATAAGCCTAGAGAGGAAGTAATTCAATTTGAAAAAGAGCAAGTTGCAGAACGTATGCAAGATAATCCTTACAGCTTAGGTGTATTTGGGAAGAGTGATAAAGCTAAAGAAGAAGATTTTATCAAGTATGGTTTAGCTCATCAGTTAGAGTGGGATAAAGCTTTAGGAGCTTAATATTATCTCCCCACTATTTGGGAAAAATATTTGGATGGAAACTTCCCAGCTTCTCTTAAAAGTATTCTTCTTGGAGATGAGCGGTGCGTTGCCCTTTTTTATAACAACGCACCCCTACAAAGTTAAAATTTACTAACGTAGACGCGTAGCGGCTTGCCGCAGGCTACCGCCGAGACGCAGAGAACGCAGAGAGAATTAGTAGATATTTTTAGAAATATTTTATAATTGATAAATTATAACAATTTGAAAAAAGAATGCAACAAATGGGTAGGGGAGCCACTCCGTTGGGCGGCTTTGCCGACTTGAAGGAAGTGGCGTCGCACGGCATTGCCGTGCCCCTACGAAGAATTTATGTGTCGCAAACATTATTTGAATTGGTATTATTTTGAATTGAATAATTTAATTTTTAGATAAATATAAGATTTAAAAATGAACGCAAAAACATATAAAAAATTAATAGCAAAACAACTGAATCAAGATTTTAAATTTGCTGTGGAAATTGTCGAATTTCCTATTCCTAAACCTGCTGCTAGTGAAGTTTTAATTAAAAATAAATTTGCTGGCGTTAATGGTGGCTTTGACACATTACTTTGTCGTGGTGATGTTCCTTATGTTAATTTAACTCCTCCCTTTGATTTGGGTGTGGAGGTGGTGGGAGAAGTTGTAGCAGTCGGAGAAAATGTTCAAGATTTCCAAGTGAGTGATGCTGTAGTCACTACTAATCGTGGTGGCGGTTATCGTGAATATCAGGTTGTAAATGCAAACTTAGCATTTAAGGTGCGTGAAGTTACGCCAGAAGTGTTAACTCTAATGCCTACAGGTGTATCAGCTTTGGTCGCCTTGGAACAAGTGGGGGAGATGAAAAGTAATGAAGTGGTTTTAGTAACAGCAGCAGCAGGGGGAACCGGTCATATTGCGGTGCAATTGGCGAAGTTAGCAGGTAATCATGTCATTGGTACTTGTAGTTCTGAGGCGAAGGCAAACTTACTTAAAGAATTCGGGTGCGATCGCATTATCAACTATCGCACCGAAAATCTCAACCAAATCCTTAAGCAAGAATACCCCAACGGCATTAATTTGATTTTTGATTGTGTGGGAAAACAGGTTTTTGATACTTGCGTGGAAAACTTAGCAGTACGAGGACGGTTAGTAGTAGTTGGGTTCATCTCAGAATATGCAAAGGATGTAGAACAAATTACCCAACCCCGCATTTACCACCAGTTATTTTGGAAAGCTGCTTCTGTTCGCGGCTTTCTCATGCCTCATTATAAAGAATATATGCCAGAGGCACGCGATCGCCTGTTAAATCTTTTCTACACAGGCAAACTCAAAGTTGCCGTAGACCCAAATCATTTTCAAGGCATAGAATCTATTCCTGCGGCTGTTGAATATCTGCTTAGTGGTCAAAATTGTGGCAAAGTAGTTGTCAGATTGTAGCTATCGACAACCATGACACAAGAGTTAGAAAATACTTTAAAAGTTGCCCAGCAGGGATTTGAGCATTTTACGCATGGTTTGGCAACAGGAGAGTGGCAAGCCTTTTTAGATATGCTCACGGAAGATTTTACTTTTTGGTTTCCTATGGGGAAATTCCACGGTTTGAATGAAGGAAAAGAACGAGCTAGAGAGTTTTTTGAATACGTTACTGAATGTTTCAATCCGGGAATTAAGCTGGCTTCCCTAGACCGTGTTACTAGCAATGAAACGACGGTTGTTTTTGAATTTCGGGATGAAGGACTCTTATTAGGACAGCCTTACAAAAATCGGGTAGCAGTTTCCTTTGATGTGCGGGGAGACAAAATTTGCAGTTATCGGGAATACTTTGGCAGCGATGGGAAATCTTATTAATTGAGGCGATGGGGTAGAAGAAGTATCTACTTAGTTATTCTCAAGCTTTGGTTGATTGATTTCTTGGGATTTAGCTACTGCGGCTTGATATGCGTCCAAGTAATCCTGACCGCCTAACATCACATCACCATAATATGCATAAGGTGCATCACCGTAGATGGGTAGGGGGTCATCTTCAGGATAATCTTCTTGCGATTCTTCGATGATTGCTTTTAGCTGCTTAACAGTTAGGCTTTGTGCGGCAAAGTAGTAAAGCTGCTGGGGATTTTTTTGCAGATGCGGTAGGTTGGGATCGACAATAGATTCGCCTAACTCAATCCAACCGTGTTCAATGGGTTGGTATGGCTTGCCAGGAAAAACTAAAAATCCCTGGACATACTTTGCTTTGTCAGTTGCCAGTGCTGCTTTATAAGCATTATCAAACGGCTTCTTTGCCTTGCTTTTGATGCGTTGAGCAATCTCAACTGAAAGTGCTTCATCCAATGGTTTATTCATCGATGGGAAGGAGTCAAGCAGCTACTTCAACATACTACCACTCGTGGGGCTGTAATGAGGACTTCAGCCCTGATTTTGATGAATAAAGTCCTAACTACGCAAGTTTGTTAACTTAATTGGGAAATATTAAACATAGCCCCAGTTAGATAAATTTCTTTGCAATAAGCGCTGAAGTGCTTACTACAATAATAATTTGCGATCGCCTCTAGCTTTTTTATTTAATCCGAGCTTTTAATTAAAATATTTACACTTAATTATTTAGTCTGTGAAAATCCAAATTTATACCTATAGATATATTGTTTAAATTTACTTAGCTATTAATAAATTAAATGCCTTTTTGCTTGAAAAAAATTATTAACGAAAATGTAGTTTATGACTGCAAGTTGAACTGCGTTATAAATAGTAGAAGTGTTATCTTAAAAGCAAGGTAATTTACTCAATTTTTGAGGAAAATACTATGACTGCAACGCTCTTAGCAGGTGATTCTATCGAGTCTTTATTAGGTAAAGAGGCAGAAGACCTGCTTACATATAAAGCAAAAGTTGCTCAAGATTTACTACACTTGCCGGGGCCGGACTTTATAGATCGAGTTTGGATAAATAGCGATCGCAATCCTCAAGTCTTACGTAATCTCCAGCAAATTTATTCTACTGGTCGTCTTGCACATACGGGTTATCTCTCCATTCTACCGGTAGACCAAGGTATTGAACACTCAGCAGCGGCTTCTTTTGCACCCAACCCGATTTACTTTGATCCAGAAAATATTGTTAGATTGGCAATAGCAGGAGGCTGCAACGCTGTTGCTTCGACTTTAGGAGTATTGGGCAATGTTTCGCGTAAATATGCCCATAAAATCCCCTTTATAGTCAAAATTAATCATAACGAACTGCTGACTTTTCCCAATCAATATGACCAAATATTGTTTGCCGATGTCGAACAAGCTTGGAATTTGGGTGCAGCAGCGGTAGGTGCGACAATTTACTTTGGTTCAGAGCATTCTACTAGGCAAATTCAGGAAATCAGCCAAGCTTTTAAATATGCTCATGAGCTGGGATTAGTAACAATTCTCTGGTGCTATCTGCGTAACAACGCTTTTAAACAAGATAAAGACTATCACGTTGCCGCTGACCTCACTGCCCAGGCGAATCATTTGGGTGTAACGATTGAAGCCGACATCATTAAACAGAAGTTACCAGAAAATAATAATGGTTACGGAGCCGTAGCCAAGGCATCTGGTAAGAGTTATGGTAAAACCGATGAGCGGGTTTACACAGAGTTGACAACCGACCACCCAATTGACTTGACTCGTTACCAAGTGCTGAATTGCTACTGTGGACGCGCAGGATTGATTAATTCTGGTGGGGCTTCTGGTAAAAATGATTATTTAGAAGCAGTTCGCACAGCTGTGATTAATAAACGCGCCGGTGGTACAGGATTAATTTCTGGGCGAAAGGCTTTCCAGCGTCCGTTTGAGGAAGGGGTAAAACTGTTTCACGCTATTCAGGATGTTTACCTTTCACCAGATGTGACTATAGCTTAATGCTGGAATTGGGGACTCCTCGCCACAACTTTTTAAAAATAGAAAAAACAGATAATCAGGTGGGCTATTTGTCCACCTTTATTTTTTAATAATTATGTAGGCTTGGCATTGCCCACTAAAACAAAAATATGTGGGCAATGCCAAGCCTACTAAGTAATTTTATTAAGTAATTTTCAAAAGGAAGCCAAGTTCTTAATTTTGGATAAAGTCGAGCTTAGAGGATGACTGAAAAGTTTTTGGTGTTGTATTCAATAGTAGATCCCCGAAATCCCCATTAAAAAGGGAGATTTTTAAAAGTTTTCTCTCCTTTTTAAGGAGGGCTATAGGGGATCAGACAAAATATTTAATACTTTTGAGACATCCTCTTACAAAAAGACTTTTAACAAGAGGCTTAGTACAAGAGCGTACTGATGATTGTTATTCATTAACAATCGTAAAACCTTCATAATCGGTAGCTCCAGTTGAAGCATTTGGCAAATTGACTTGACCAATTAATCTAGCGGTTGCAAAGCCTGCACCATTACTACCTGTGGCACTACCTAAACTTAAACCTGTTGCGTTGAGTTCGTCTTGGAAGCCTGTAATCTCGTAGATAGCGCCAGTCTCCAAAAAAGCCAACAGTCTTTGAGTAGATCCGCTAAGGTTAGTAAATGCCAACCCAGAATCTGCATTGACATTAAGAGCTTGTCCTGAAGGTGTTTTAACACTAATCGGTGCAGATAACTGACCAGTAAACAAATCGACTTTGTAAAGCTGCGCCCCATCTTTATCTGCGGTACTGAAATCGCCAGCAATAGCTCGAGTACGACCAGGATTAAGATTGTCGATGGCTAATGAATCGACAAATTTTCCAGGATTGGTAGGTTGAGTTCCTTGTCTTTGGGCAACAGTAGTAGCTGCACCAAATTTGTCTACAAGAGTAAGAGTACCTGCTCCAGTGCCAGGTACAGTAATTTTGTAAAGAGAACTACCGACTGTTCCAGTAGAGCTTCCTCCAATGGTGTATAGAACATTAGTTGACAGTATCTGACCTGTTGATGAAAAATCACGTCCAAAGTCAGCACCTGAGTCAAACCCAAAACGACGCAGATCAGATGGTGAACGTGTTGGCGAGGCACTGGCTGGAGCAAAAGGCTGATCGATATTATTAATCCGAATAACAGTTGGATCAATTGTTGGGCTGCCACTTTTGCGTGGTTCGTTAACGGCACTTATCCTGTTCGTGCTGGGGTTAGTTCCCAGCCCTTCTAGATCTGGGTTATTAATACTAGCGACAGTAACTGTGCCTACTAGCCCAGGAGTAATAGTTTTTGGTGCAGTTGTAGAGGCAGGAGGGATAAGAAAGCGATAAACCTGGAATTGGTTTCCAGGTGCGCTAGAAACATCCGTGTCTCCTACTGTATAACCGTAAAGAGCCATGAAAATTTTCTCCACATTTAAATTTGTACAGTTTTAAAAGCATTCCAAATTTGGAAATTTTCGGTTGCAACTTTGAATTTACAGAAAGCAGACTTTTGCAGACTTAAATTCAAATTAGTCTGCGTTATCTTACTTCGCTTGTACGGCTATAAATTCTATTTGCTAGCTATATTGGCAAAAATTAATGCAGCGAAAACTTCTACTTCTAAAAGACTAGAATAACTTGACTTCAGGCTATCACATTTATTAGTTGTTCAAGAATCCTGAGTTAAGAGTAGTATTTGGAATCTTTCCATCCTTAGGATATGTGAATAATGTTAAAAATAAGTTATCTTCTTTTTAAAGTTTAATCGTATCTAAAAGCCAAAAACTATAAACCTACCTTTGGGAAATTATCAAAACCAATTATTGTATATATGCTGTCTTACAGCATATTTTGGTAACTTTATCCGTAGTTAGTTCTTAGAGAATAGGATTAGACTAGTAAAGCGCCGCACCCTAAATAATCTCAAACCTTTACGAGAAGATCCTTTACTCTCTCAAGCAGCGCAACTAAACACCCAAAATATGCTTGAGCGCCAATATTTCGAGCATCTCTCTCCCGGAGGCAATCGCTTACTAGTTTTACTAGTAAGCAAGGTTCTAATACTCATTAACGGAGTTCAAAAACTCATTAATCCAGTTCAAAGCCTCATTAACAGAGTTCAAAGGCTGGCGTCTGATGTTTATCTCAAGTTTTTCTGCTACGGAAAAATCGCGTTTAATCCGCTAACTGTTATTTACAGCGACTTGCAGTTTAGGCCACAGTAAGGGCACAACAATGTTGTGCCCTTACAATAATTTAGAAAAGTGCTGTAAGCCTTGCCATAGGCTAAGACGGTTTTTGGTAAGGTCTTTTTAATTTCGTGCAGCCGATACTACCCCGTCTTTATCTTCTCGGTTTGCAGGTCTAGGCAATAGTTCCACCTTAATCCAACCGGGTTGCCGTGTGTCAAAAGCTTTGTAAGCATCAATGACTGAGCTTAGAGGTTCAACCTGCGTCAGGATTTGTTCTGGATCGAGTTGTCCAGTCTGAACCATATCAACCAAAGTGGGAGTAAATTGCTGCTAATTTAAATGGCGTAGCTGATTCAAAATCACTAAATAAAAATTTGAAATAAATCTGCTTGTTAGCTTTTAGGTAGCGATCGCATGATTGCACTGCGCTCTGCGCGATCATACTAAAGCTTGGTGAGTCAACTTGAACTCATCAAAGAGTATCTATTTTTGTTTTCTTGTAACCTCTACCTCAAGCAAGAAAGAATACAACAGAACAAGTTAGAGAAAGCGACCATCACAGGCCGCTGATTACGAATTATTTAGGCTTGTTTTTCCACCCGCAAACCAAAATAGGTGAGAACAAGTTCAGTCGCACCGTTATTTACTACTTCGTGGACTTCTCCCGGTTCTATAGCCACGCAGTTACCAGGAAGTAAAGGATATTCTTTACCATCAATGCGAATTACCCCCGAACCAGCTTCGACAAAAAACACTTCCGACATATCTTGATGGGCGTGTGCTGGTGCTGTTTGTCCGGGAGCAAAACGTGCTTGAGAAAAGTTAGTTAGGTGAGGCAAATCGCCAAAACGCAGCATCACCTTTTTCTTGATTTCGGGGTTGTGAGAAACGGATTCTTCTGGTAAATCGTTGAGGGAGGTGGTAATCATTCTGGTCTTAAGTCGTTAGATAATTCCACAATACCCCTAGACCCATCTATCCGTACTCGTTGCCCATCTTGCAGCAGCCAAGTAGCGCCTCGAACATCCATCACCGCCGGAATACCATACTCACGAGCCACGATCGCACCGTGAGAAAGCCTGCCTCCTGCCTCGGCAATTACTCCTCCAGCCCTGACTAACAGAGGGGCCCAGCCGGAATCTGTGTAAGGCACTACGAGAATTGTGTCTCGGTCAATCTGCGGCAATGCTTGTAAATTTCGCAACACCTTCACCCGTCCTTCAGCTTGTCCGTGGCTGGCGGGAATGCCTTGTAAAATTTGGTCAGAATATAGCTCAGAGGGGGGTAGGGGGTGAGGAGGTGCATTGCCGTAAACTAATAGAGGTATTTGATTGATTTCGCTATCTTGGACAAATTGCGATCGCCTCTTTTGCACTAATATGTCCAACTGATGGCTGAATTCTGAATCAGCAGCGTCAACCAAATTTTCTATTTCTTCTAATTTGAGAAAAAAGATATCTCCTGTTTCTCTAAGCAAGCCGGACTTTAACCAAATCTGCTCTATAGCGACAAAACTCCAACGCAATTCAGCTAACAGCCGAGAATAAACTTCGGTAACTCGTCCTTTGAGATCCACCCGTCGTTGCACAGGCCCCCGTTGCTGCTCTTTTTCGGAAAGCGCTTGATTGATCGCGTCTTTTTCGCCTGCTGGCGGGTTGTCTCCCTGCATTAACTGCACAAACAACTGCTTGACATACTGAGGGTTTTCTTTCCAAGTGGGAACGGCAATATCAGTACCGACTTCACTTAAATAGCCGTAATCCTCAAGTAATTCTTGAAAGTCGTATAAAATGTTCTGCCCCTGTGGAGTTTTTCCCAACTGCTCAAACACCTGTTCAGGTTCAAACTCAGGTAATACTTGTTTGGCTTCTGCGGCTAAAGCACTCAGCGATCGCAACACCGCTACTTCTGGCGCGATGCTGTTATCAATTTTGGCATCTTTGACCCGGAAAATCCCCTGCCGGATGGCAGCACTCAAGGGAGCTAAAATACTGTAGTACGTCGCCAGGCGCAGCAAGTCTAAGATCCAATCAATTCGTTCTAATATTTGGCGTGGTTCTAGTTCATGTATAGGTTCGTGAGCCAACTGCGACAAACCTGGAATAAATTTTTCGCGGTAATCTTGCTTGAAATCCTGTTCGAGATTTAATTCTCGTTTCAGCAACCGCAACAGTCCTGGTACATTCCGTAAGGTGGAAATCAACGGCGGTTTACTGAGTTTTTCTCCTCTAGTTAAAAACTCCAGACTTTCTGGTGGCAAACCCATGCGTAAGAAAATCTGCCCTAACAAAGATGCATTAAAGTATGCTCTTGAATAATGCAGTGTGGCAGTGTCGATAAAACTTAACCCTAAAACGCGATCGCCCAACACTAAAGTAAAAATTTCTCCCCACACCCCACAAGTTAAGGGACGATTAATCGACCAAGTTAAGGGGTGAATAACTCCAGGGATTACTTCGGCGGCAATTTTGCGTGTCCAAATCGGCAGTAAGGTGGTTATGGGTCTTGCTTGCAACACCCACAGAGTTTGACCGTCGTAACTCCACTCGATATCTTGAGGAACACCGTGATAACGTTTTTCTAGCCGACGGGCTAAATATGCTACTTGTTTGATTATTGCTTGTGGAACTCGCCCTGTACCCTCTAATTGCACAGAGGCGAAATTTTCTGTATCAACGACAAAAGCCCGATATTGTTCTGGTGTAACTCTTCCAGAAACGACTTGACTGGCGCTTCCTGGTAAAGCTTCAATGACGATCGCATCACCTTGTTGGGTAATGGGATCGCGGCTGAAAGCCACACCAGAATATACACTCTGGACTTGTTGTTGAACTAGCACTGCCATCGCTTGATCTGGCAAACCGCGATCGCGTCGATATTGTACAGCAGTGGGATGATTATAAGAAGCTTTCACTTGGGCGATCGCTTCTTCTAGCTTCTGTTTACTGGTAACGTTCAACACCGTTAGGTATTGTCCAGCAGCAGAAGCTTGTTCTGAGTCTTCTCCAATAGCAGAGGAACGCGCTACCAAAGGAGATAATTCCGAAGGCTGGAAAAATTCGCTTGCTCCTTCGCCATCATCAACTGGAGAAATTACCCATCCCTTCGGCACTGGGTAACCCCATCGCTTAATTTGAGATAACGTAGCTGCTTTTTGCCCAACTCTCGCCTCATCTAAATCTTCATCTAGAGAGACAATCGGTTTTTCGCCACGCAAAAATTCCAGCATTGCTTTTGACTCCGTTTCTGCCCCTGCGGTAGGCAAGTTCAAATCATCGGGAATTTTTGTATAAATCCAGCCAAGTAGTCCAGCCAGGATCACAGCAGCAATAATTCTGGGGAAATCTTCAGCGTGCAGCAGTGCCACAAATAAAGGAAATACTAGCAAAACTCCGTACTTTACTAGTTTTTTAGATTGAAAAACTGTAAAGCTGACGGCTGCTAACAAAGCGACAAATCCTGCTACCAGTGGATCGTGTACTAAAAATCCCCAGACGACATTTGTTGTGCCTGCCCCTCTGCCCATCCAGTATCTACCTATTACCAAAGCAATTAGGGCAATCAATTCCCAAGCCGATCCTTCTTTAAAGAAAGCACGGGCAATGAAAACTGCCGCAATTCCCTTCAAAGCTTCCGATAATACTGCTAGAATTCCTACCAGTTTGCCGCCGTGGTAAAAAGCAGCTGAGACGCTTATATTTCCCGTACCAAGTTGCGCCAGTTGCCTTCCCTTCAAGGTATAGGTAATCCAGGCAATCAACGGTAACGCGCCCAACAGTGAGCAGGCAATTAAAGTAATTAAGGCACCCCAAAGTTCAAACATCGTGGATTTTGGATTTTAGATTTATATTGCATCTTGCATCTCAAATGTCAAATCTAAAATCATGCGTAAATTGTATTGATGCTTTTATGGGCGCTTTTATCAGTTGTGCGATGGACACTTGGCATCGGCAAAAACCGTTGTTGCCAGTGCCCTTCCGAACGACTAATTACTAAGCGAATAATTGCTTAGTTTAACGCATAGGCCGCTTGTAGGGCCCAGATAATCAAACCAGCAATCGACCCTAAAAGCAAGACGGTAGATATAGTGACTGCTTTCGGGGAGTCAGCACCCTTAAATTTCATAATTCCTCGATTTAAATCGGACATAGCTTTGTAAGCCTCCTTTGTTACAGTGCTAATTTGTCCGTTTTGATTGTAGTCCTTCTGTTAACGGATCATGCCAAATTACCATGATTATTTTATTTAAGCTTTGCAACATTTATAAGAGAAAATTTATTTACTCCTATGGACTTACTAAGTACTGATATACATGAGTATCAGTTACACGGTATGGAGCATAGGGTATAAGGCATCCAGCATCAGGATTTCTGAAAATTAGATTTTATTAAATATACTAAAGCATTGAATTAAATTACGTAAATTTACCTTTAAAAATAGAGTCATAATTTTAACAAAATCAGTCCAGCGGCAGAGAAAACAGTAGTATAATTTATCACTTTATTCCTGGAGAATAATTTTCTCAAAATGATTGGAGAGTATTTGCAGGTGAAATTAGCCCTGATAATAATTTTGGCGGTGATGGTGGGATTGTTGTTAGCTATAGAGATAGGACTGCGATCGCTCTTTGGCTTTGGGAATCCGTTAATTTACATTGGCGATGAGCAGATTGGCTATTTATTAGCGCCTAACCAGCGTACCCGTCGCTTTGGCAATCGCATTGAGATTAATGAGTATTCTATGCGGAGTGCGCCACTGCAAATGATACCTGTACCGTCTACACTGCGAATTTTAATTTTAGGAGATTCTATTGCTAATGGTGGCTGGTGGACAGATCAGGCTAACACCATTTCTAACTTGTTGATGCGTTCCTTAAAATCAGCCAGCATTGATAATTACACAGAAGTAGAAGTTTTAAATGCGTCAGCCAACTCTTGGGGGCCGAGAAATGAATTAGCTTATTTACAACGATTTGGGAATTTTCAAGCTCAAGTAGTGGTTTTATTAATTAATACTGATGATTTATTTGCAAAAGCTCCAACTTCTTTACCAGTAGGACGCGATCGCAACTACCCAAATAGTAAACCTCCCCTAGCTTTAGTGGAACTTTTACAACGTTATATTTTTAAGCAAAAGCCAATTCCCGAATTAGAAAATATACAAAATGAAGCAGGTGATATTGTTGGGATTAACTTAGAAGCTATTAGTAAAATTCAGGCATTAACTCGTGACAGCAACAGCAAATTTCTGTTAATTATGACTCCTTTATTCCGAGAAATTGGTGAACCAGGCTCGCGTGATTACGAGATTAAAGCACGTCAACGTTTGAGTGAATTTACGAAAACGCAGCAAATTACTTATATAGATATGTTGCCAATATTAAATTCAATCAAAGATGTTCAAGAAGTGTACCAAGACAATATTCATTTCAACTTCCAAGGTAATCAGTTAATCAGCCAAGTTATAGAGCGATCGCTAAGAGAAATGTTATATCACGATACAAAATTATAAATTGGAAAAGTTACTATAATAACTAATTAAAATCTTGACTTTTAGAATTATAAATTTTAAATTTAATTTTAGTATCAGCCCATTTTCCCCAACTTAGGATCAAGGCATTATTAAATGCTCGTCCTTTAGCAATGAGTCAGATGCCTTCTTCGTTGCCATCTTCTCCTACACCCATTGAGGAATCTCCGCCAGCAAGTACAAGATTGGGGAAAAGCACAAAAAAATTGGTATTTAACATTTTAGAATTTGTAGATCAGATATTCTACGGGTTGATGGGGCAACTTGGGAGAACAGTATATGCTTCAATTCAAGATGCGATCGCCCTAAGTATTATCTTGCAAATTCCAGGATTTATAAGTGAATTTATTATCGGTAAAAATTTCTCTAGTTTTGATGTTTGTTTCCAAGAAAATTATTTAGATGTATCCTGTTTAGCTTGCTTCATTATTGTGACATCTGATTTCTTGCTATGGATTGTGCTTGCTGGAAGAATCCTGGGCCGTTTTTGGGCAGATTTAAGGAATTTGAAAAATCCATAGGAGAAACAAGTTATGTCAGCAAATAACCGCTATCAAATGAGTCTTGATCAAGAAGCTAAATTCGGATTAAATTCTTTACTCAAGCAAACAGCTCAAGTTGGCATAGGTTTTTTAGCAATGTTATTACTCACTGGGGGTAATCCACCAGCTTTGACTATGATGTTAAGCTGCGCCGCCGGAATTAGTTTTGTTACTTGGAGTGAACAAAAGCGACTTACTAAGCAGCGAATAATAACCGAGATGCCTATCCCACGCGAGGAAATTCAAGAGCAGGTAAAGCAACTTCTCCAAGCGGATACAGAGAACTTGTCTGAGTTAGTCAAAACTGCTGGATTAAACCCCCTTGAAGATTTTGTGGGAGCTAATTTAGTCGGTGTGAAAGGAGTAGGCTGCAATTTCAGCGGCTTCAACCTTAATGGTGTTCAGTTGGGTGAAGCTGACTTAAGCCGCGCCAACTTGAGTGATGCTAACCTCAGTCATGCCAACCTACGGTCTGCTAACCTCAGCCGTGCCTATCTAGTAGGCGCTAACTTATACAATGCTTTGTTAATAGATGCGGATCTCAGCCATGCTGATATGAGAAATGCCAATTTAAGCAATGCTGACTTAATTCATGTTGACCTGAGAGGAACTGATCTCAGGGGTGCTAACTTAACCCAGACCAATTTGAGCAGCGCCATAGTAGTAAATGCACAATTTGGTGCTAATCCCGGACTTACTGAAGATACTAAATCTGACCTAAAACAGCGAGGAGCAATCTTTCCTCAAGATGAACCTGCTCCAGCACGATTGTAGAGACTTACGCTTGCTGTGTCTCTACTAAAGTTGCCCTTGGTACAAAAACCGGATTGTGTATGAGTTAGGGTACTTACCAAGTCTTGGCCATGCAACAACTCCTTCCAATAATGCCCCAAACTCAGCATGAAAACAGGTTTCCCCATTGCTTATACATAGAATTCAATACACAGCCATTGACATCTGACCAGTTTGACTTGCCTATCACTATACATTTCAGCGAACAAACGGTGCAGCTACTGGGTGGACGTGTTCAATTTGGTTTGAAAGGTATGGAACTCAAACTTAAACTAAAAAACGCTGAGATTTCTTACGATTCGCGTTATCAGCCTGAGCGAATAGAACTATCGACCTACGAACACACAGAAAAAATCACCGCAAACTATTTGCCTGTAGTTTGTCAGGTAACAACCTACGGTTCTAATTCAGACCCAGCTTGGATGTTTGAACTCACAATAAGTAGTTCAGTATTGAAAGGCTCGCTGCAAATAGAGAATTTAGGAACTTTGCAAGTCAGAAGTAAACCTTGTCAACTGAGAGCAACTGTGGAAGTCTCTTTGCAACATCTATGTTTAACTTCTGTTGAGGGATTATATGCATCGAATATCAGCCGCAATAAACAGACAATTGCAAACATAGCGATTAAGAAGGAGTTGCTGAGAACAAAGTTACAACCATATCTCAGTCGAGCCGAGGTAGATTATGAGTGACAAAGAATCTCTAAACAAACTTCAAAATCTGATCGAGCTTGTTGTCAAGGCAAAAACTGATAACTTTTTTGCGCTGGCAAAAATTGCTGGTTTAAATCCTGCTGAAGATTTTGTTGGATCTGACCTAAGCAGTATTAACCTCAATGATGCAAACTTTCAAGGTGCTAATCTCAAGGGTGCTAACCTGATTGAGGCCGATTTGATTGATGCCGACCTCAGCGGTGCTAACCTTAGCCGCGCCAACCTCAGCCGTGCAAACTTGAGGGGTGCTAATCTTAGCCATGTCAATCTCAGCCGTGCAAACTTGAGGGATACCAATCTTAGCCATGCCAATCTCAGAGGTGCAAACTTGAGGGGTGTTAATCTCAGCAGTGCTAATCTCAGCCATGCCAACTTAGTTAGTGCTGTACTAGTGGGAGTCAACTTAAACGGTGTAGAAGTAGAATTTGCCCGATTCGGGAATAACCGAGGAATTTCTGAAGCTATAAAGCTTGACTTGATTCGCAGGGGAGCGATTTTTCAAGACTTTCCGCCAGGCGATCGCTCTCCAATTCTGACCCGCATTTAAACTTATTAGCAATTACTTAATTATCGATGAAATTACAAATTCAACTAGTATAAACAACATTTATTGGAAATAAAATTAAGATTCTTGCTAATGTTTTTTTCACAAAAGACATCAATTTACATAAACAAATTTGCATAATTATGTAAAGAAAACTTAAGGTATTAAAACTCTTTCTCCTTTGCCTTCTATTCTATATAAGCGCTAGATATTGATATTACGTAGCTTACTATTGATTCATATATTTACATTAAGTTAATCTAAAAAATTTTAGAAAATATAGCAAAATAAAATTAAAAGTTTTTTCTTAACTAATATTCTTGGTTGCTAACAACTCAACCAAGCATCTCTGGTGTGATGTGAGTAGTATTTAATTTACTACTAGACTTGTTTACCTGTAGAAATTGCGAGGTGACAATATGGACACGAAACACCTCCTGAGTCGATATGCAGCAGGGGAAAAGAATTTTAATGGAGCCAATTTGCATCAGGCTAACCTTTCTAATGCTGATTTGAGAGGTATAAATTTTGCTGACGCCGACTTGAGCGGAGCCGACTTGAGCGGAGCCGACTTGAGTGGATGTAACTTAACTAGGGCAAACCTGACTAATGCAGATTTAAATAGAACCAACCTTAACGGTGCAAACTTAAGTGAAGTAAACTTTATAGGCTCAGATTTGATGAAAGCCAGCCTCAAGGAAACGAACTTGAGTCGTGCCGATTTGCGGGGTGCAAATTTAAATATGGCAAATTTGTTTAACGCAAACCTCAGCGAGGCAGAAATGAGTGGAGCCGAGTTAAGAGGTGCTAATCTGAGGCAGGCAAATTTAACTGGCAGCAACTTCAATGAAGCAGAACTTACTGGAGCAGATTTAACAGGAGCAAGCATTACTGAACAAGAGATAACTGAAAGCGTTTTGCATATTGGTTTATCGCATAAATGGGTAACTTGGGCTGGTAGTTATTAACTAATTAAAAATTCAAAATGCAAAATTCCAAGCGTCCCGTTCATATCATGTCTGCCTAATTAATTATAATTCTCGCATCTGTGCAAAAACCGCGAAATGCTCTTTCCCCCTGCCCCCGAAGTTTGCTTGGAGGGAAACCAACGCCACTTGCTCCACTTGGGGAGCCACCCCCGTGGGCGGGTTCCCCACGCCAGTCCGCACAACGGGGGGAACCCCCGCAAGCGGCTGGCTTGACTTGAGGGGAGTGGCGTGAAACCCCTGCGTACCCGTCAGTGGCTCCTCCTGGCAACTTCTCTTCCTGCGGTCTTAATGATAAGTCTTTCACCGGACACGATATCACCGATTGTACGCCAGTTAAATTAGTCAATAAAAAACTTCCAAGTTTAGCACCTGGAAGTTATTTGATGCAAAGCATAAACAAAGAATTTAGATTAAAAAATTAGTACACCAAGGGTGTAGCACCACGCATTTGGCGTAAAGAATTTATACAAGCAGGACAATCACAGCCAAATAAGTCGATCGCCATATCGCTTTCTTGATCGTTGAACTCTAGCATAGGAACGCCATCTTGAGACGGTTCCGCTTCTGGTTGATAGTTAGGAATTTGAGCTAATACAGAAGCTCTAGCACATACCAAACCAACTTTATGTTTATTGCGTATACAAGATAAACGGTCAGCGTTTGTGGTTACTGGCTCTATTGCTTGGGCTTGATTATTGATTATCACTCCCATAGATAGGATAGAGCCAAGAAGCACAGGAGTCGAAAGCAAGCTAAGTATAAATTTGTTCATGGTTTCCAGGTGAAGCAATTGCAATTGCTCAGATTCTCCGATTTAATCTTACAGTGTCAGTAAATGTCTATCAGGAATAACATTTACAGAGAATAGAGATTGAGGATTGAGATAAAAATCTGGGAATCGGGGCTTTTTCCCAGTTTCCTGTCTCTCCATCTCGACCTGATGAGTTGTATTATGACTGCGTTTGCAATTCGTTGCAAAGATTGCTGGCAGTAAAATTCCTTGCTTTCTACACCTTCAGGACTTACGTACAATGATTGTCTGTCTTGATTTCATCTGCGCTGCCTTAAAGGTTCCTCCATAATTAATATTTGACTCTCCCACCGTACTTACTGTATCTATATTTCATAACAAATGATACTTATTGTGCAGTTGCATACGGAAGAAAATTTTCTTTGATAACAAGCAAGTAGCTACTTAATAAGCTGACGTGTATACAAATTGCATCATAATCATTTATAGGTAAAACCTACAAACCTTCTGCTCTGCCACCTGCCATTCCAATGTGCAAATTAAAAACACAACAGTTTACTTAAATTTACTAGTATATCTTTATAATTTCCTCAACTTTTCATGAAACACTTTTGGTGTAACTTCGCGTTCAGTACCAAGTATTACTCATGAATCAATGTATATTCTGCCGCTCTTTGTCAGAAAAGGCTCTTCTCTGAACCTTTAAAGACAACTATAAATCGCATTCAGATGAGTCCAATCACTTACTCTTTGACTGGTGTTTTGTAATTCCAGTACGAGAATTTATTAAGTAGCTTTATAAACACTTAAAAGGTATGTAACGTGAAAATTTTGTTGGTAGAAGATGACCAGCCTACCAGTTCCGCTCTTACTGATATTCTCATTGCTCATTACTATACAGTTAACCTGGCAGTGGATGGGCAAAGTGGGTTGGAACTGGCAATGGCATTTGAATATGATCTGGTGCTGTTGGATATCATGCTTCCAGATATTGATGGTATTAGCTTGTGCAGACGCCTCCGCTCTAAAGGCTATCCCAGCCCAATTCTGCTGCTAACTGCGAAGGATAGTACCACTGATCGAGTTATGGGGTTAGATGCAGGAGCAGATGATTATGTAGTTAAGCCGTTTGACATTGATGAGTTGATGGCACGGGTACGTGCCCTACTGCGGCGAGGCAAACCGATACCATCATCTACCATCACTTGGGAAAACGTGCGTTTTGATCCGATCAACAGCGAGGTAATCTGTGGAGAAAAACTCCTGCGTCTGACTCCCAAGGAGTATTGTTTATTAGAGCTTTTCTTACTCAATCCCAAGCGAATTTTTAGCCGCAGTGCTATTCTAGAGCGCCTATGGGATTTTGCAGAGTCACCTGGAGAGGAAACTGTCAGTACCCATATCAAGTGTTTGCGTCAAAAGCTCAAGGCCGCCGGTGCTTCAGACCCCATCGAAACGGTTCACGGGCTAGGTTATAGGCTCAGACCTCCAGCGCAACCAAAAGAGCCTGCTACTTCTGTAGCCTCATATAGCAGTGACAAGAACAAAGAACAAGCATATCAAAAGAAGGTAAAGGCAAGCACTTACAAGATTTGGGAGAAATTTCAGGGCAAATTTGCACAACAGTTTGCTGTCTTGGAACAGTTAGCAATAGCGCTAAAAGCAGGCGAAGTGACATTTGAAATGCAACAGCAAGCAAAGCAACAGGCACATAACTTAGCTGGATCGTTAGGTATTTTTGGCTTGATGAAAGGTTCCCTTCTGGCAAAAGAGTTAGAGGACATATTGGAGTCGGGAAGCTTGCTGGAGGAAGTTCAGGTAGAGCAAATTGCCAACTTAGTAAGCTCACTCCGCCAAGAAGTACATAAGTCCCCCGAAGTAAAATCAGAGCCTGACTCCTACTCGCCTTTGATGCTAATTGTGGATAATGACTTGAAATTGGCGGAGCAAATTAAAATTGAAGCGAGCGTTTGGGGAGTACGAGTAGAGATTGCCATAGATTTAGACATTGCCCGCCAAGCGATCGCTCAAGATCCACCCGATATAATTTTGCTTGACCCTAATATTTCTAATTCAACGGAAGATGGGGTGACACTGCTTAGGCAACTGATGCAAGAGAGTCCTAAGATTCCTGTGTTGGTATTTACTAGGCGAGATAGCTTAACTGACAGGTTAGAGATAGCACGTTTGGGTGGGTATGCCTTCTTACAAAAACCCTTGCCAACTCGTGAAATTCTCCAAGCTGTAAGCGAAGTTTTAAGCAAGAATCACGTTACCTCTGGCAATCGAGTCATGGTAGTAGACGATGATTCAGCCATGTTAGTTATTTTGTCTACTCTCTTACGACCTTTGGGAGTAGAGGTAACAGTGCTAAATAACCCACATCAGTTTTGGGAAGTCCTGACAGCTTCGGCTCCAAACTTATTAATACTAGACCTGGAGATGCCTGATTTTAATGGATTGGATCTTTGCCAAGTTGTACGTAGTGACTGCAAATGGCACAGCCTGCCAATTATATTTTGGTCAGCGCATACAGAAGCAAAGCATATTGACCAAGCATTTGCAGCCGGCGCTGATGATTATATCTGCAAGTCTACGAAAGTAACGGAACTAACCACCAGAATTATCCGCCGTCTTAGAAGAGTTGGCTTTCAAAAGCAAAAGAGTTCAAGGGGCGACAAAGCACTTGCCTGAAGCCGAGAGCTAAATAGCACAAAAAGATTCTGACAATTTTGAAAGAACATTCAACGTCGAATGAGGGCAGCACAATGAATGCCAAAATTTACCTACAATTTTCAGCCTATGTAGTGGCTGTCGGCTCAGTAGCGATCGCGCTTCTGCTTACCCTCCTGCTTCAGCCGCTGTTAACCACTAGTATTGCTTCATTATTTTTCGTTGCCGTTGCACTGACTACATGGTATGGCGGTATTAAGCCAGGATTAATCACAACAGTGCTGTCTGTAATAGCAATTAACTATTTCTTAATTACACCAGTTCATCATTTTACTCCTGCAAGTTGGAGTGATGCTTTACGTTTAGGATTATTTTTTTTGAATGCCTCAATCATTAATCTCTTAGGTAACGACTTACGGAAAAACAAACACCAAGTTGAACAACTCAGCCAACAGTTATTACAAGAAAGCGCAATACAGCTAAGTCTGGCTTTATCCGCAACTCGTATGGGAATGTGGAACTGGAACATCCAAACAGGAAAAATCAACTGGTCGCCAGAGCATGAGCGGTTATTTGGGTTAGCACCAGGCACATTTGATGGTAGGTATGAAACTTTTGATCGTTGTTTGCATCCTGAAGACAGAGAAGCACTAAACCAAGCAGTAAATCGGGCAATACAAGAGCAGATTGCTTACCAGCATGAGTATCGTATTGTCTGGGCAGATGGAAGTGTGCATTGGATTGAGGGTAGAGGACAGACTTTTTATGATGAAACAGGGGAGCCAGTGCGAATGATGGGCACTGTGATGGATATCAGCGAACGCAAAGAAGCAGAAGCAGCTTTGGCTAGGAGTGAGCAACATCTACGCACTATTATTGATGCCGAACCAGAGTGTGTAAAAGTGATCAGCGCAGATGGTATTTTGCTCAACATGAATGCAGCTGGTTTGGCCATGATTGAAGCAGATAGTTTGGCACAAGTGGTTGGGCAATGCGTGTATCCGTTCATCGCACCTTCCCACCGACAAGCATTTAGGGATTTTATCCAGCAGGTAGCTCAGGGAGATTCCAGCGTCTTGGATTTTGAAATCATTGGACTCAAAGGAACTCGTCGATGGGTAGAATCTCATGCTGTTCCCCTGCGCGAACCAAAAGAGTCTGGGAATAGGGTTCTGGCTGTAACTCGTGATATCACTGAGCGCAAGCAAGCCGATATTGCCCTGCGCGAAAGCGAACAACGTTACGCTAGTCTAGCTGCTGCTGTTCCAGTGGGTATCTTTCGCATTGATGTAGAAGGCAACTGCCTTTATGTTAACGATCGCTGGTGTCAACTTACCGGATTAACTCCTGATCAAGCAAAAGAAACAGGTTGGTTGCAAACTTTACATCCAACCGACCGGGAACGCGTTATCCAAGATTGGAATCACGCTACCCAAAATCAGCAGATGTTTTATTCAGAGTTTCGATTTCTGCGAGCTGATGGAGTTGTCAATTGGGTATATGGTCAGGCTGTGGTAGAGCGAGCAGTCAGTGGTGAAGTATCAGGTTATGTAGGGACAATTACTGATATTAGCGGACGCAAACAACGTGAAGAACAGTTGCGATTGCTGGAATCTGTGATTTTAAAAACCAATGATGCAGTGTTAATTGTGGAAGCCGAACCCATAGATCCATCTGTACGGCGGATTGTCTACGCCAATCCTGCTTTTACTAAAATGTCGGGATATGCCCTAGAAGAAGTGATAGGCAAAACTTTTCATATTCTCCAAGGTAAAAAAACTGATCAAGCAGTACTAGCGAAAATTAACTTGGCTCTGGAAACTTGGCAATCTATCCGCTGCGATCTGATTAATTACCGCAAGGATGGCTCTGAGTTTTGGGTGGATTTAAGTATTGTGCCGGTTGCAGACGAAGAAGGTGAGTACACTCATTGGGTCGCAGTTCAGCGAGATATTACAGAGCGAAAACGAGCTGAAGAAGAACTGGAAACGCGTGTAACACAAAGAACTGCCGAATTAAGTCAGGCGAACAGTCGGCTACAATATCTTGTCAGTTCTTGCCCTTCTGTAATCTTTAGTTGCAAACCTTGCGGGGATTATGGAATTACTTACATCAGTGAAAATGTTTTTTCGTTGTTAGGCTACGAACCACAGGAATTTTTAGAAAAATCTCATTTCTGGGTTGAGCGAGTGCATCCAGAGGATGTAGAGCGGGTATTTACTGATATGGTGAGAGTTGATGAACAACACTTTTACTCTCACGACTATCGCTTTCAGCGTGCTGATGGTACTTACTGTTGGCTGTTGGTACAGATGAGATTAATTCGGGATGTATCTGGCAAACCGACTGAGATTTTAGGATATTTAGTTGATATCAGCGATGTCTACGACGAGCTTCGCTTACGCAAACAGGCAGAGGAAGCATTACGAGAAAGTGAAGCCAAGTTTCGTTCTTTGAGCGAATATTCGCCGATTGGTATTTTCATGACTGACGCTCAAGGAAAAACCACTTATACCAATCCTCGCGCCCAAGAAATAGGCGGTTATACCTTTGAAGAGGCTTTGGGATATGGATGGTTGCAATCTATTCATCCCGAAGACCAAGAACAGATTTATACTCAGTGGTCGGCTGCAATCTCTAACCAACAAAGATTTGCCCACGACGAATTACGCTATCTTCACAAGGATGGTACAGTCCGCTATGGCAAAGTTCAGACTGCCCCGATTCTGGCAGCTAAAGGTCAATTTCTGGCTCATGTCGGCACAATTGAAGATGTTACCGAAAGTCGGGCGATCGCGCAAATGAAAAATGAGTTCATTTCTATCGTGAGTCATGAACTCCGTACTCCTCTGACTGCTATTCGCGGCTCACTAGGATTACTAGCTGCTGGAGTCTACGATAAAAAGCCTGATAAGGGAAAACGAATGTTGCAAATTGCCGCAGATCAAACTGATCGCCTTGTACGATTAGTCAATGACATTCTCGACTTGGGACGACTTGAATCAGGAAAGGTGCGCTTGGAAATGCAAATTTGTGATGCAGCTAAATTAATTCAACAATCTGTAGACGCAATGCGGGCAAATGCTGAACAAAATCATATTGCTCTATCGGTTAGCTCTTCATTTATCCAAGTTTGGGCAGATCCTGATTCTATTATTCAAACTCTAACCAATTTACTGAGCAATGCCATCAAGTTTTCTCCTCCTAACACGCATATCTGGTTGAGTGCTGAACAAGTATGCGAGAACGGTCAATCTTCAACATCGATTCCTCATGTTCTCTTTCAAATTAAAGACGAAGGGCGAGGAATACCCCATGAGAAAATAGAAGCAATATTTGAGCGCTTCCAACAAGTAGATGCTTCCGATTCTCGTCAAAAAGGAGGTACAGGTTTGGGGTTAGCCATTTGTCGCCGAATTATTCAGCAACATGGTGGTCACATTTGGGCAGAGAGCATTTTGGGTAAAGGCAGTACATTTTACTTCACATTGCCCATTGCAATTGCATAAGATACAAAATTATCTCGTCCAAAATCACATTTAATGTGAATTAATTTCTAAAACTATTGTCATTTCGTAGTTGATTTCAAAACAATGATTTTGAAAGAATCTAGAGACCTTGATTAAATAAAAGGCGTTTCTAATTCACATCAGGCGTAAATCTTCAATCCCAAACTCCTTTAAGAGGTTTTACCTATATACGTAGGAGAGAATTTCTTATTATGCCAATCAAACGTATTTTGGTAATTGATGATGAAGAAGTCATTCAAGAAGTAATTCAGGAATGCTTAGAAGAGTTAGGGGCATGGCAAGTGTTTACAGCAGGATCAGGCAGAGAAGGATTGTTGATTGCTGAGTCTAAATTGCCAGATGGCATACTGCTTGATATATCTATGCCAGATATGGATGGTTTCGAGACACTCCAACACTTGCAACAAAACTCTGCAACTCAAGGAATTCCCGTTGCTTTATTAACTGCTAAAGTGCAACCTACAGATCGAGAGCGGTTTTCTCGCTTAGGAGTTGCAGGTGTCATTGTGAAACCCTTTGATCCATTAATACTGGTTGATCGGGTGGCGGAAGCATTTCAATGGGAATTATGAACTTTTTTAACTTCAAAATTTCTTCAATTCCCTATTCTACCTTAGAACAACCAAGTTCAAATTTGGTAGGAGCTAACTTTAGCTCACTCAATTGTATTGAGTGATTCTGAATTGTTGAGAATTTCTTAAGATTTTTCAATATTAAATAACTTAGAGCGTACAGCTATAAATTTTGAGATGATTCAAACTGAATATGAAAATTTGGAGGTGGTAACCATGACCACCAAACGCGTTTTGGTTGTTGATGATGAAGCTTGCGTTCAATACGTTGTGCAAGCGTGTTTAGAGGAAATAGCCGGTTGGGAGGTTGTAACTGCCAATTCCGGTCATGAAGGTTTGGTAAAAGCAGTCAAAGAAAGACCAGATGCGATCATTTTGGATATGATGATGCCAGGGATGGATGGAATAAAATTTGTTGAGCTTTTGCAAGCAGATCCCATGATTCAATCTATTCCGGTGGTACTACTTACAGCAAAAGTTGATTATACAGATTCTTGCCATATACAAAATTTAGGAATAGCAGGAGCGATCGCTAAACCCTTTGATCCTATATTGTTAGTGAATCAAGTTGCACAATACCTCGGCTGGACATGGTAGTACAAATAGCCCACTTTGGCTCATAAATTCTTTGTTAACAGATAGATTTTTATTTTGATATTTTTGCCCCCAGCCTCCTTGTTGTTAGGAGGTTTTTTTGTCAAAGCTAAGTTTTCACTTTTTATAGAAAAGTATCTAATTGTTGCTCTTTTGTAACTTCTAGCAAAACTTCAAAATTTCTTCAAAATTACCAATTAAATTCAACTGTGGCAAGTGCATCAAAGCCACTACCAATTTAAATTTTTTAATTATCAAATTTGTAAAATTTTATGACAAATTGTCTTTGCTGCTCCAACCAATTACTGCGTCACATCCGTAAAAATCAAGTTTTTCTTTTCTGTCGTCATTGCTGGCAAGAAATGCCTGAATCAAATCACAGAACAAAATATTCGGCAGCTATTTCTCCGCCACTGGAAGTAGCAAGGCAAAAACTATTGAATACTCATTAGTCATGAATCAAGCTTAAATCGTATTTACCTTAACGCACCCCTAATAAACTGTCCATAGTGAAAGTCTCTTAGGAGTTGGTTAATACCAATTTAAAATTCGTCTTGGAAAGTTCTGATGCCTGCGGGAAGGCTACGCCCAACGGTGTACCGAGGAAACCTCCGCTCAGACTTTCCGCAAAATTTAAAATTAGGAAAGCCAGATGTCAAAAGGGTTGCTGAGTTTTGGAGAATTGGTATAAGTAGCTTTATTAAGACTTACGCAGTAATAAACACTCATCAAGAATGTTGCGAGGGTTTTCTCCATGATGGTTGATCTTGGGCAAAAATTGAAAATGGGTACACGAAAACGAGCAAAAACCTTCAGGCTTCAACATCAACTGCCCATCGACAGATCACAAAACAATCCTTTGATTCTGGTGGCTGATAATGATCTTGCTATACGAACCGTTTTACGGCAGGTAATGGAAGCTGAAGGTTATCAGGTTGTTGAAGCGAGCAATGGAGAGGAGTGTCTACAAGTAGCTTTGCACTATCACCCAGATTTAGTACTACTAGATGCCACGATCGCAATTATAGATGGGTTTACTTGCTGTCAGAGGTTAAGTGCGTTAAATGAACCAAGAGTAAATATTAAAAATTATAAAGAAACTTTAAACTCCAGCTTTTTTGATTTAGCTCCTACTGTCATAATCACAAGCCTGAATGATGCGGAGTTGGTGGAACGAGCATTTGCAGCCGGGGCAACAGAGTGTATTACTAAGCCAATAAATATGGCGCTGTTGCGTCAGCGTGTGCAATCCTTACTTCAGGCAAAGAGGGAAAAAATTGCCTTAAAATTTCAGGAAAAGCAAACACAATTACTCGCCACGATTGGCCAGCAGATTAGTCAATCTCGTAATTTGATGCCGATTCTCAACAATACTGTTGCCCAAGTGCAGCAGCTATTATTGACTGATCGCGTGCTAATCTATCAATTTGAACCAGACTGGAGTGGCAAGATTGTTGTAGAAGCAGCCAGGGAAGGATATTTAGCTGTTCTAGATACTGAGATGTCTGACTCTTGTTTCCCTAAAGAATACGTTGCTCTTTATCAACAGGGACGAGTCAGAGTAATGCCTGATATTGAAGTTGCAGAAATTAGCTCTTGTCACCGCAGTTTACTCTCTCGGTTTGAGGTGAAGGCAAATTTGGCATTACCAATTTTGCAAGGAGAGGAACTTTGGGGTTTGTTGATTGCTCATCAATGTTCTGCTCCTCGACATTGGCAGACTTGGGAGATTGATTTTTTACAACAAATTGCAGTCCAAATGGCGATCGCTGTTCAGCAATCCCATCTCTATCAACAGGTACAGCAATCAAACACTGATTCCACAAATAAATTGCAAGAGCGTATCAAGCAGCTTCAGCAAGTTATTGAGTTTGAAGAAAAGCTAAAAAGCATTACGAACAAAGTGCGTGATTCTTTGGATGAAGGCCAAATTTTACAAACAACTGTAGAAGAACTTATTTTGGCATTGAGTATTGGTGGTGGGCATATAGCCTTATATGACAAACAAGAACAAGTCGCTACCGATTGCCATGAGGACGATGTGAATTTTTTACCCACCTATAGATATTTTCCCGATCTAGCAGATGAACCGGAAATTTCCTACCAACTGCAACAGAGGCAGCATTTTCAATTTTGTGTTCTTAGTCCTGTTGCTACTTATGGGCATAGTTTTTTAGTTTGTCCCATTTCTGATGAACAGGGAATTTTGGGTGATTTATGGTTGTTTAATCAGGTAGATTATGGATTTGAAGAATTAGAAATTAATTTAGTAAAGCAAGTAGCAAATCAGTGTGCGATCGCTCTACGCCAATCTCATCTTTATGAGGCAACGCAGACACGTCTAGCCCAATTAGAGCAACAGACTCAACTAAAAGATGATTTCTTAAGTACCGTTACTCATGAAATGCGATCGCCCTTGGCTAATATGCGGATGGCGATCGAGATGGTAGAACAAACGCTCATGCGGATTAAAGTCAAATTTGGGCAGTTAGTGAACTTAGATGCAGACTATGCCAGAGGTGATAAATATCTTCAGATTCTGCGTTTTGAATATGAACGAGAAATTAATTTAATCAATAATTTACTAGATTTAAAGCGGCTAGAAGCAGGACAACATCTATTAAACCTGAGTACGATTTCACTGCGGGATTGGATTGTTCAAAGAGTAGAACCCTTTCAAAAGCGATCGCAAGAACGCAACATAGCTTTAAAGACGGAACTACCTACTGATTTGCCTGATTTGGTTTCTGATTCAGCGTTTTTAGAGCGAATATTTACAGAGCTATTAAATAATGCTTGTAAATATACCCCACCCTCAGAAACAATTACCGTCACTGCTGCTGTAGTCGGAGTAGACAGACTGCAATTGCAAGTAAGTAATTCAGGTGTAGAAATTCCTACTAAAGAATTTTCTCGTATTTTTGATAAGTTCTACCGTATCCCTAAAAGCGATCATTGGAAACAAGGAGGTACAGGCTTAGGATTAGCTTTAGTAAAAGAACTATTAACAAATTTAGGTGGTTCTATACACTTAGAAAGCGCTAATAACTTGACCTGTTTTACAGTGGCTCTACCCTTAAAGGGTTTCAACATCAGTAGTGGTGAGTGCTGAGTGTTGAGTGCTGATACCGAGTTGCATTCAAAGATAGTAAATTAGGGCAGCAGAGGCGCAGGAAGAGAAGTTGCCAGGAGGGTTTCCCTCCAAGCAAACTTCGGGGAGCAGAGGTGAGGAAATCCGAATCTGTCTGATCGCAACATAGTATGAGTAAAAATACTAATCCCCAGTCCCCAGCCCCCAGCCCCTACCTTCTGCCATCTGTTTTCTACTATAAAAAACAGGGTAATCCCAGAAATTTCCAAGATTACCCGATTTTAGATTTTAAATCTTAGCAGAAATCGCTTATGCGAAAGCAGCAGTTTTCACATCGTTATTTGCCAGAATATCTTGCAACTCATCGGCATCTACTGTTTCCTTATCAACCAGCATTTGCGCGATTTGATCCAAGATGTGACGGTTATTCATCAACACTTCTTTGGCGCGAGTATAAGCTACATCCACCAGTTTGCGGACTTCTTCATCAATTGCCGCAGCGGTTTCTTCAGAAAAATCACGCTCTGACATAATATCCCGACCAAGGAACATATTGCCTTGCTGACGACCAAGGGCAACAGGCCCTAAGCGATCGCTCATTCCAAAGCGTGTAATCATCTGACGGGCAACTCTTGCAACTTGTTGTAGGTCGTTAGAAGCACCAGTAGTAACTTCTTCTTCACCAAAGATTAATTCTTCAGCAATCCGACCGCCCAAAGCCACTGCCATCTGATTCTCCAGATAAGCACGGCTGTACAAGCCAGTATCCATCCGGTCTTCGCTAGGAGTAAACCAAGTTAAACCGCCAGCGCGACCGCGAGGAATGATGCTAATCTTTTGCACTGGGTCATAGTCGGGCATCAAAGCACCAACTAAGGCGTGACCAGCTTCATGATATGCGACCAAGGTTTTGCGCTTTTCGCTCATTACCCGGTCTTTCTTTTCTGGGCCAGCTAACACGCGATCGATGGCATCGTTGATTTCGTCCATCGAAATTTCGGTCAAGTTGCGCCGTGCAGCTAGAATTGCCGCTTCATTCAGTAGGTTAGATAAATCCGCACCAGTGAATCCAGGGGTACGACGGGCGATTTTATCTAAGTCCACATCTTTTGCCAAGGTCTTACCACGGGCATGAACCTTGAGAATTTCACTGCGTCCGGCATAGTCGGGACGGTCTACGACAACTTGACGGTCAAAGCGACCGGGACGCAACAGTGCTGCATCTAGTACATCAGGACGGTTGGTTGCAGCAATAATAATAATGCCGGTGTTGCCTTCAAAGCCGTCCATTTCTGTGAGCAGCTGGTTGAGGGTTTGTTCGCGCTCATCATTACCACCACCTAAACCTGCGCCCCGTTGACGACCTACAGCGTCAATTTCATCAATGAAGACGATACAGGGGGCATTAGACTTGGCTTGCTCGAACAAGTCACGGACGCGGGAAGCACCCACACCCACGAACATTTCGACAAACTCAGAGCCAGAGATGGAGAAGAAAGGTACGCCTGCTTCGCCTGCTACAGCACGAGCTAGCAAGGTTTTACCTGTACCAGGAGGGCCAACTAACAGCACGCCTTTAGGAATCTTTGCACCAACTGCGGTAAAGCGATCGGCGTTTTTGAGAAAGTCTACAACTTCATTTAGTTCTAGTTTGGCTTGGTCAATACCAGCGACATCACCAAATGTCACCTGGGTTTGTGGCTCCATTTGAACTCTGGCTTTAGATTTCCCAAAGTTCATAGCTTGGCTGCCTGGGCCACTTTGGGCACGACGTAACAAGAAGAATAAGCCAACTAGAAGTAATACAGGGAAAAATAAGCTGCTGAGTGCCTTAAACCAAAATCCTTCATCGGTTTGTGGCAACACAGAAATATCAACACCTTTGGCGGTAAGGGTATTAATCAAGTCTGGATCGTTAACTAAAGTTACTACTTTCTTGTTGCCGTCTCTGGACGTTACAAGAGCAGTAGAACGGTCTGCGCTCAAACTGACTTTATCTATTCTGCCTTTTTCAACTTCTTGAATAAACTGACTGTACCGCAATGGCTCTCTGCTTTGAGGTTGTTTGTCAAAGAATGCTGTCCCTAAGGCAATGACAACAATAAAAAGCAGCGCGTACAGCCCCGCATTTCTCCATCTTTTATTCACCGAGGTTTATCCTCCTGTATTTTTTGTCCGTATGCGTTAAGACGCACGCTAAAAGAGAGGTCTTTTTTAAGAATTATGTTAACTTATCTTAACGTATACTAAATGGGCGTCGCTGTCATGCTAAAAAAAACTCCTTAGCAAATGAAAACTAGGATGGTAGGGATTATATTGTAGCGGCCCTGAAGGCTGCTGAACGGTATGAATAGGGATAATTTCTACCACACTGTTAGTGTAGGCGATCGCTTCAAATTTCTTGACTAACTCTTGTGTCCAAGGTTCCTCCTTTACTTGCTGTTGCTGGCGCTGCAACCATTTGACAAGCTGCGATCGCATGATTCCTGGCAAAATTCCCACCGCTAGAGGCGGTGTCCACCAACAGCCATCCTGCCATCCCCAAAGGTTACCTGTGCTTGTTTCCAGCCAATTTCCTGCATTATCGACTAAAATTGCTTCTTGGGCATTCAACTGTAGGGTACTCTTCTTTGCTATCCAAGCACCCAGGTAGTTACCTGTTTTATGAGAGGGAAGACTACGATTAAATTCTCCACTAGCAACAGCAGCGACAACGCCATTTTTTTGGTTTTCTGCCAGATCATCTGGTAAGAATCTGCCAATAATCCACTCGCGTCCATCGGGAAAGATGGTGATTCGCAGAACAGGAAACTGTGCTTTAAGGATTTCTGCACCTTGACGCACTCTGTTCCAGTCTGGTTGCTGCCAATTAAAAGTTTGTAGTGAGAACCGCAAGCGATCGCAGTGTGATAGCCAGTTAGTTAAAATACTATCGAGCGAGTTATCATAAACCCGCAGTGTAGTAAAAACTGTCGCCCCGTAAAGTAGTCCCGGATCATAAATGTCTAATTCTAGAGATTGGGAGTGGATTAATTTACCTTGATACCAAAAAATAACACTAACCTCAATAATCGCTGATAGGGCATAATTAATAAATAATCTACTCGCTCAATCTTTTGGAGGTAATATAACTCTGTGATTGCCTTCAGGAGTTGTAATTACTTTACCTCCCAAAGCTTCTATTTCACTAATTACCCTTTTTCGAGTTTTCTCATCGACTTGGTTATTTAACACCATTACCCAGCTAGAAATTCGAGCATTTTTACTATTAGGATTACTCTCCAGAAAATTAACAGTTTTTTGGGAAATATGGACTATATTTTTACTTTCATCATCTGGATAGTTACTAGCCCAGTTAGCAGCACTTATAAAAGATTGCTTGGCGGCTTGAGAATCTCCTAAAAAGAGTAACTCATCTATGCCTTTATAACGCCAAACATAATAAGATTTTTTCGGGACTTCAGGAGATAAAAATTTTAAACTTTTCTCCATCAACTCTATAGATTTTTCAGGCATAGCTGCATACATAGAAGTACTAGTAGACATACCTAAATAAGCGCCTAAAAATCGTGGATCGCGTCCAAGTATAACTTCAAAATACTCTGGGCTTAGACTGTAACCTGTTTTGGCACGAGCCTCTTCATCACCAAAATATTGCAAAAAATTAAGATATACCCAATCAGCAATCAAATTATCATACCCAAAACTGGGCATTTGATTAAGTAAGTTGAGACGTTTTTTTTCTAATTTAATTTCTCGCTCTAAAGTTTCAACAGAAGCAGCTTGTTTACTATTTAGAAGCTGTTGCAGTCGGGGATATTGTAACAAGCCGACTCCTAGCATACACAAACAGATTGCGAAAGATGCACCAACAGATTGACGAGATAAGGCGGACATTCTGCTTAAGTTACCTTTTTAGCTATGGATTACAGGTATATAGTAGCCACAAATTTTCTAAAAGTAACAGCAGACTTAATGCCAGCAGCGCAATAAAATGTAGATGTTTACTTTTTCAATAATTGCCAACATTGTTGAGCGATCGCCCAATCTTCTTGAGTATGAATCACTAATACTCGAACTGCTGAATCAGGGGTGGCAATATCTTCATCAACGGGGTTGCGTTGATTTTTCTCTGGGTCTATTTTCAGCCCTAAAAACGTAAAACCTTCTGAAGCAGCTTGGCGAATTCCTGGAGATTTTTCACCTATACCTGCGGTGAATATCAAGGCATCTAATCCTCCCAAACTGGCAAGCATAGAACCAATACCAGACCGCAAGCGATGTATGTAGATATCCCAAGCGAGTTGAGCGCGGTAGTTACCTTGGGCGATCGCCTCTATGACTTGCGGCAAATCGCTGGATATGCCAGAAATTCCACGTAAGCCTGAAGCTTTATTAAGAACATAGTCCAAGCTTTCGGCTGAGTAATTAGATTGCCGTAAAAGGTAAATCAGAATCCCCGGATCAATCGAACCACAACGACTGCCCATCATGAGTCCGTCCAAGGGTGTGAAGCCCATAGTCGTATCAATGCTACGACCATTTTTAATTGCTGCCAAAGAGCAGCCGTTACCCAAATGGCAGGTGATCAACCGCAAGGATGCTAAATCTTGCCCAAGAATCTTAGCTGCACGTTGAGAACAGTATTGATGACTAATGCCATGAAAACCATAACGACGGATACCTTGCTCTACCCACTCATAGGGGCCAGGATAAATTGCCGCCGCATCAGGTAAACTAGCATGAAATCCTGTATCAAATACTGCTACTTGTTTGACTGCACCCAAGCTTTGTTCAATCGCTTCTATTCCTTCCAAAGCGGCTGGATTATGTGCTGGAGCTAAGGTAGCAAGTTGGGTGATCGCTTGTTTGACTTCCTCAGTAATTACCACACTATGGCGATAGTCCTGCCCACCATGTACTACACGATGACCTACCACATCGATTTCTGACAGATGACTAATCACCTTAGTGGCTCCACGAGTCAGAGTATAAAGCATATAGGCGACGTGGGCGCGTCGGGAGTCAGCATAGATTGATTCTTGCAGCACTTCACCTGTAGCAGTTTTGACCTGAATTTCTGCCACACCTCGGTCTTGAGTCCAGTTTACTTTCCCTTCCCAAAGCGGCTGGGGTGCTTTTTCTGGGAGACCATCATCTGGTATCTCATACAAACAACTTTTTTGACTACTAGATCCAGCATTGAGTACAAGGATTTTCATACTAATTTCATGACCACTTAAGTACACAAAAATCAGGTAAGTAGCTCAACCTAATTAAACGTTAAATTTTATTGAATATTATTATATGTAGATTTAATTATTTACATCTAAGCACATTCAACATAAATTATCTATTAATAAAAAACAAAATGTCAGTAATTATTTCTTTTCAGATAAATTCTGTTTATGAGTATTTCATTTAATACCTATTTTTGAGAATTTAGCACTGATTGATATGCTTTTACTTGGAAATCAATACCAGTAATAGCAGTGCCAACTACAACAGCATTAGCTCCTAAATCTAAGGCTTTGCGAGCCATTTGGGGTGAGGAAATACCACCTTCACAAATAGTGGGAATATCTAGCTGTTCTACAATTTGACTCAGAAGTTCCCAACCAGGAGGAGAAAGATGCTTAGTTGAGACAGTATAACCAAAAAGAGTTGTTCCCACCATATCTGCTCCAGCATTTACAGCTGCTTTTGCCGCCTCAATTGTATCTACATCTGCCATCACTGGTTTATTAAATTCTTGATGAATTCGGGCAATAATTTCCGCTATTGTTTCATCACCAGGGCGGTTTCTCAGAGTTGCATCTATGGCTATAATATCGGCTCCGGCTTGCGCCACAGCAGCCGCATGATGAGACTGTGGTGTTATGTATACATCAGAGCCAGCTATTACTTGTTTCCATAGCCCAATAATCGGCACTTTCACTTTTGCACGCACGGTACTGATATGATTGGGAGTGTCGATACGCACACCAACTGCACCATTATTCACAGCAGCTTGTGCCATTGCTGCAATTACTATTGGTTCGTGCAATGGCGAATCAATAGGTGCTTGACAGGACACAATCAGTCCGTTTTTTAAGCTTGAAATTAAATCGTCATAATTCATGAGTCAGGGCCTGGAGACTAGGGACTGGGAGAAAGCAGGGGAGCAGGGGGCAGGGAGCAGGGGAGACAAGGGGACAAGGGGACAAGGGGAAAGAACTATGAATAACTCTTGCTCCTTGTCTCCCCGTCCCCCATGCTCCTTGTCCTCTTCACCCAATGCCCAATGCTCAATGCCCAATGCCCATCTCACTCATCATTTCAACACTTTCATTGGCTGGGCTGGTATCCATACGGTAAAAATTGAGCCAATTCCTACAGTGGATTCAACTTCGATTCGACCACGATGGAGTTCCACAAGTTGTTTAGTTAAAGCTAAACCAAGCCCAGTGCCTTCGTAGCGGCGGCGATAGGGTGTATCGAGTTGCTGAAATTTCTCGAACAGTAGTGGCAATTGCTCTTCGGGAATACCTATGCCAGTATCTTCTATTTGAAAGATAGCTGTGTTGTCTTCTACCCAAAGGCGTAAGGTGACGCTGCCACCTTCAGGCGTGAATTTAACAGCATTAGTTAATAAATTCGAGAGAATTTGTTCTACTCGTACCGCATCGGCAGTGAAGCGATCGCGTCTTGGATCGATTTGCAGATCGAGTTTGAGATTGATTTGTTCGTTGGTGGCTTTTTCTCCTAGTGAGGTAATAGCAGTTTCTGCTACATTCACCAAAGAAAATTCGGAAATATTTAAAACTGTCTTACCAGCCTCGATTTGAGATAAATCAAGGATGTCATTAATCATTTCTAATAAATGTTCTCCGCTGTCATGAATGGTTTGGAGATAATCCCGTTGTCGCTGGCTCAACTCACCTAAAGGCCAGCGTAACAGTGTAGAAGACATTCCAATGACATAAGTTAAAGGAGTGAGCAATTCATGGCTGATGGTAGCCAAAAATTCATTTCTGAGGCGGCTAGCAGCTTCGGCAGCAAGTAGGGCATCGCGCAGTGCGACTGTACGTTCTACAACTCTTTGTTCTAGGGTGTGTTTTTCTTGTGTCAGCGATCGCATCAACTCAGCTTGATGAATGGCGATCGCTAATTGTTCCGCAATATAAGTTAACAAATTTTTGTCACTCTCAGTCCATTGGCGTGATCCATTGCACTGATGAGCAATCAGCAGCCCCCAAAGTTTCTCCTCAAACATAATTGGCGCAGCCAACTTTGCTTTGACTTGGGCTTCTCTTAAAAAATTTAACAAACACTCTTCTAGAGCATAAGTTTTTTCGACATCATCCACAGCTAAGGTAAAACCTTGACGATACTTCTCCCAACATGGAGAAGTGCGTACAAAGCAAATTTCTTCCTTGTAATTTAGAACTGACGGAATGTCATCTGTAGCCCTGGCTTCGTATACAATACAACCCCCATGTTGGTAGTCTCGTTGTGGGGGTTGGGGGTTGAGTGAGAGAGGGGGTGAGTGCTGTCCATTGAGTGATGTAGATGCTGGCGCGGATTCTACCCATTGGGAATCCAGCCTCGTGCGGGGATTGTTGCCATTGAGGGTAGCAGTATCAAACTGGTGTTGAGTTTTGCCTCTAGTACCCTCAAATTTATATATTACTAATCTGTCTAATTCTAAAAACTCACGCACTTGTGTAACTGCCGTCGCCATAATTACCGACAAATCTAGGCTTTTACGGATTTGGCTTGTCACTTGATTTAACAACCGCTCTTGGGCAATCTGTTTTTGTAGGGCATCTTCCACTGCCTGACAGACATAAACATTAGGAGAGTTGGAAGTTGGTGTTATACTTTCCCCGTGGTTTACGTGCGGTAGGAGATATTCTAATAGCAAGAGTGTGAATTGACTTTGGAGCGTGGCATCATTAGTACCCAAAATTTGACTATAGCGTTCCAGATTATGGTGAGTATATGAATCACGCCTAAACAATTCTCTCAATGTCGAGAGAAAGGAGGCGATCGCCTCTGAATTAAATGTCAAAATAGCAGTTATTCTTGATTCCTCATCTCTGTGTGCTGAGTCTTGAATCAATGAAGTAAATTCTCCGCTCTCCTCTGGTTTCCCTACCAAGAGCGCACTAAACTGCTCAGAAACTAGCAATGTAAACCTTTGCTTCTGCCATTCAACAGGTATACGAATTCTTGCCAGTACAGCTTCTGTTAGTACCAAAGCGCCATTTCCCACTGCTTGAGCCATCTGTTGTTGCAACAATTCTCCAAGCTCATTAAATAGATCTAAAGGTAGGGTTCGGGAAAAGCTCAAATCAGAAGAACTAAGCATTTTCAAAAGTCTGGTGAGGGGCTAGCTGCTGCGCTAAAAGGTTTTTATTGTGTTCTAATCAACAGTTTAAGACGGTAATACAGAATTATGCATCGTGTAAGCGCCACATCCGGAGGATGGAATCAGTCAGAAGGTTTGATTTTTTTAGAACAAACTCCAGCTCCGTTTGTATTTATTACGGCTGCTGATACCGACATTCAAACCCTAGCGGCTGCCGTACCTAAATTACCCGCTACATTCCCTGCATTAAGAGTTGCCAACTTGTTACAGTTACAGCAACAACTAAGTATAGATACTTATGGAGAGCAAGTATTAGAACTTGCCGAGGTAGTTATTTTGCGCCTGTTAGGGGGACGTTCCTATTGGGCTTACGGTTTAGAAGTTTTACAGGAAATTGTTCAACGTAATGGTATAACCCTCATTGTAATGCCAGGGGACGATGCTTTTGATCCCGACTTAATTTCCCAGTCTACCGTGCCTTTGGATATTGTTAACCAAGTATGGCAATACTTTAGCCAAGGTGGTGTAGAGAATGTTGTTAACGCACTCAAGTTGATTGCTGATACTTGCCTATCAACTACATTTAATCCTCCACCACCCCAATTAATTCCCCGTGTCGGTTTGTATGAGTGGGTACGGGGGACTAGGAAAGAACTTCCTCAATGCCCCATGCCCAAAGTCGGTATTTTATTTTACCGCGCCCATTATCTAGCAGGAAATACTAAGGTAATTGATACTTTATGTGAAGCTTTGGCACAGAAAAATTTACAACCTGTGCCAGTGTTTGTGACTTCATTGCGCGAACCTGATGTCCAAGCTGAGTTGAGCGAATTGTTTCAGCCCAAAGAATCCGAACCAATCGCACTACTGCTCAACACAACAAGTTTTTCTCTGGCGCGGTTGGAAACAGAAACACCCGAAATCAAGCTGTGGGAAAAATTGGATGTGCCAGTCTTACAGGTGATTCTCAGTGGCGGGCCGATTGAGCAATGGGAGTCACAACTGTCGGGGCTTTCTCCCCGCGATATAGCGATGAATGTGGCGCTACCAGAGGTAGATGGGCGGATTATTAGTCGCGCTGTGTCTTTTAAGACAGTGCAAAGTCGAAATTCGGATTTAGAAACAGATGTGGTAGTTTATGAGCCTGTAAGCGATCGCATTGAATTTGTATCTCAACTAGCAGCTAATTGGGTGCGCCTGAGTTGTAAGCCTCCCCAAGAACGGAAAATTGCTTTGATTGTGGCAAACTACCCTAACCGTGATGGACGCCTCGCTAATGGTGTGGGATTAGATACACCAGCTAGTTGCGTGGAAATTCTCCAAGCTTTACAGTTGGCTGGCTATCAACTAGACAATTTACCCGCCAATAGTGATGAGTTAATTCAACTTCTTACTGCTGGTGTAACTAATGATCCAGAAGGTAGGGATTGGCGACCAGTCAAGCAAAGTCTTTCTTTGGCAGAATATCAAGATTATTTCGCTGCTTTGCCACAAGTTGTACAGCAAGCTATTTGTGAACGGTGGGGAAATTTTGAGCAGGGGAGCAGGGAGCAGGAGAGAGTGACGGGTACGCAGGGGTTTCACGCCACTCCCCTCAAGTCGGGGAACCCGCCCACGGGGGTGGCTCCCCAAGTGGAGCAACTTCGGAGAGCAGGGGAGAAAAACTTCCCCAATACCCAATGCCCAATCCCGATTCCCGGTATTCAACTTGGTAACATTTTTGTGGGAATTCAGCCAGCACGCGGCTATGATATTGACCCTAGTTTGAATTATCATGCTCCTGATTTAGAGCCAACTCATGCTTATTTAGCTTTTTATTATTGGGTTAGAGAATGTTTTGGTGCGGATGCTGTTGTTCATGTCGGGAAACATGGCAATTTAGAATGGTTACCCGGTAAAAGTCTGGCTTTATCTAGTAATTGTTATCCAGAAGTTGCTTTAGGCCCACTTCCTCACCTTTACCCGTTTATTGTTAACGATCCTGGTGAGGGTTCACAAGCTAAACGCCGTACTCAAGCAGTGATTATCGACCACTTGACGCCCCCAATGACTCGTGCAGAACTTTATGGTTCTTTGCAACAGTTAGAGAATTTAATTGATGAGTATTATGAGGCTGAAAGTTTAGATCCAGTGCGGTTGCCGATGATCCGCGATCGCATACGCGAGCTAATTATTCAAGAAAATTTACATCTAGATTTAGGAATTAACAATGAACAAGATATTATAAATTTTGAATTGTTAATTTTGAATTCTATAAATGGCTATCTTTGTGAATTAAAAGAAGCCCAAATCCGAGATGGATTGCACATTTTTGGCCAATGTCCTCAAGGCAGACAGTTGCGAGATTTGATAGTAGCGATCGCCCGGATACCCAATCGACATTCGTTAGGTATTACCCGTGCCTTAGCTCAAGAGTGGGGTCTTGATTTCGATCCCCTAACAGCAGATTTCAGCACTCAACTATCAGCCTTCGAGCGCAAGCTTGTTGCTGATAAAACTCAGATATCGTGTCACACTATCGGCGATGTTGTTGAAGCCCTAGAAGAACACGCAGCCTTACTAGTCGAAGAACTAATAACCTCCTCCCTAGTCCCTAGTGCCCAGTCCCCAGTCCTTAAGGTTCTCCATTGGATCAGTACGAAACTCGTGCCAGCATTACAACAAACCCACCTAGAAATCACTAATCTGTTACGCGGACTCGATGGTAGGTATATCCAGAGTGCCCCATCTGGCGCACCCACCCGCGGACGACCGGAAGTCTTACCTACAGGTAGAAACTTTTACTCAGTTGATATTCGTGCCCTACCTACAGAAACAGCTTGGGATATTGGCAGGAAAGCCGCAGAAAACTTAATTGAATGTTATACACAGGAAAATGGTGAGTATCCAAAAACCCTAGCATTATCAGTATGGGGAACAGCTACCATGCGAACTGGAGGTGATGATATCGCCGAAGCGTTGGCATTATTGGGCGTGCAACCTGTGTGGGATGGTGCAGCACGGCGTGTAGTAGATTTTGAAATTTTGCCACTTTCAATTTTGGGACGGCCCCGCGTCGATGTAACTTTGCGGATTTCTGGATTCTTTCGGGATGCTTTCCCCAACTTAATAGATTTATTCGATGCAGCGGTACAAGCAGTAGCGGCTTTGGATGAACCGCCAGAGCAAAACCCGCTAGCAGCGCAAGTCTACCAAGATACTGATTTTTGGACTGCACAAGGTTTAGCTTCCGAGGAGGCGCTGGTGCGATCGCGTTACCGCATCTTTGGTTCTAAACCAGGTGCTTACGGTGCTGGACTCCAAGGCTTAATTGAGTCACAAAATTGGACAAATGACGAAGATTTAGCTCGTGCTTATATAAACTGGAGTTGTTACGCCTACACTAAGGCTAGTTCTTCCCAAGACCAAGGCGGTTTAGTGGGAATTGCTGCGCCTGAAGCCTTTGAGCAACGCTTAGTGCAGACACAAGTTGTGCTGCACAACCAAGACAACCGCGAACACGACTTGCTCGATTCTGATGACTATTACCAATTTCAAGGTGGTTTAACAGCCGCAGTGCGTTCTCTTCAAGGAAAGAATCCCCAAACTTATTTTGGTGATAATTCTATTCCTGCTCAACCACGTGTGCGCCAACTCAGAGAAGAAATCGCACGGGTATATCGTTCTCGTGTTGTAAATCCGAAATGGATTGCGGGAGCCATGCGCCACGGTTACAAAGGAGCATTTGAAATGGCGACGACGGTAGATTTTTTATTCGCTTATGATGTTACAACTCAATGTGTTGAAGATTATATGTATCAGGGAATTGTACAATCTTATTTACTTGATCCTGGGGTTTCTGAATTTATTCAAGAAAAAAATCCATGGGCGTTACGTGATATTGCTGAAAGATTACTAGAGGCACACAAGCGCGGTTTATGGCAGGATGTAAATATAAGGGTATTGGAAACTTTAAGAAACTTAGTACATCAAGCTGAAGCAGTAATCGAAGAACAATAAGTGGTGTAGGCAACGAATATGGACAACCTCGCGTATTTGCACCTAGCTTTTGCATACGAAGATAACCAACCCAGCGAATTGGTTTCTTTAAGCTATTTGTTAAACAAAACAGCAACACCTGACTGGAAAAGACTTTCTAGCAGGGCTTGGAAGTATATGCTACCTCTTGCCCTCATGCTGTCTATTCTGAGTGCAGTCAGTAGCGTCATGGCATTGGAACGAGGCGATCAAGGCCCATCTGTCAGGAATCTACAACAACAACTGAAAAAAATAGGCTATTACCAAGCTCCCATTACACAGATATATGATTTTCCCACAGAAGATGCTGTCCGCCGCTTCCAACAAGCAGCAGGTTTACCAGTGGATGGCATTGTCGGAGCTACAACTATCCAAAAATTAGATAATTGGCGTACCGCATCTGCTAGTACAACTGCTTTTACCACAACGGCCTTCAATACAAGTACACAGGTGAAAGAACCAATTACTGTAAGTAACTCAGCCACTAGAACTAATGCTGCGAGTACATCAGCAAGAAAGACTAATGCTGTAAGTACACCAGCTAGAAAAATTATTGCTACGAGTACATCAGCTAGAAGAACTAGTGTACCGACTTCAGTAACTAACAAGCGAAACAATTCTAATTTTATTAGCAGAGGTGATGAAGGCGAAGAAGTCAGAGTTTTGCAAGAAAGGTTGCGAGTTGCTGGCTTTTATTACGGTAATGCAACAGGGATATTTGGCCCAATTACAGAAGAAGCTGTCAAACGATTCCAAACAGCTTACAAATTAGCGCCTGATGGTATTGTTGGCCCTGTGACACTAGGTAAATTGCCACCAGTTGGAGTTGGTAGTGGAGAAGATGCTCCTAAACCAGTTGTGGAAAGAGACAAACTCCGCCGAGGCGATCGCGGTGAAGCGGTTCGTATTTTGCAAGAGCAGTTGATCAAGGCAGGATATTTACAGGGAGAACCAAATGGCTACTTTGGCCCATATACCGCAGATGCTGTACGGCGATTTCAGGCTGCTAATTATTTAGCGTCAAGTGGTGTTGCTGGCCCAACTACTCGAGCTAAGTTATATAGCTTAGTTAATCCTACTTCCAAGAGCGAGTTCAGTGTTTTGGAAATCCAAAGACGACTACAAGAGAAAGGCTTTTACAAAGGTCAACTGAACGGCGTAATGGCAGAGGACACTAGAAAAGCAATTAAGCAAGCCCAAGAATTTTACGGTATCAGTCTTAAAGACGTAAGAAGCGGACGCTTTTAGCATCCGCTTAGGTCTTTGAGTATGATTCCCCAACTGGTTGCTTACCTCCGATAACAGCGAATGAAAAATTGCTCAAAATTTCACTTATTGGTTAATTTGAGACTCCGCCTTGTTATCCCATTCAGGTACTACAGTGGCATAAGTGCCCTTTGGCACTTGGGACAGACTGCATGGATTGTCAACTGACAGTCAAGGAGATGAAAACCTTCTTTTTGGGCAGTTTTAGCACCAATTTTTAAAATTGAGTCGTTTTTAAACTCAATTGTATTGTTGCATCTGACACAGATCAGGTGATGGTGGTGATGGGGGTAGGGCTGGTTAAGTTCGTAATGTTTATGCCCTTCCCCCAATTCTAGTTCCCGCAAAATTCCCATTCTAGCCATCAACTTCAAAGTTCGATAGATAGTTGACAGACTTATTCCTTCCCCATCAGTTTCTAGGCGATGGTAAAGATCCTCTGCACTGAGGTGTTCACCTTGCGGAAGTTCTTGAAAAATGTGTAGAATTGTTTCTCTTTGGGGAGTTAAACGCCAACCTCGGTCGTTTAGCTCTGCTTTGAGTGAAGTAGTTGTGTAGACAGTCATACTAGTTTTTCTCAACAAAGCCTAATAATTGAGAATATAACAAATATTCCAAGGAATTTGCAACAACTATCACTTATTGAGAAAGTTTGCTAAAGATTGAAGAATATTTAATCAAATCTTGATGGGCTGAAAAATAATAGGTGATCCCCGCCAGAAACATATCCTCAGAACAGAGTTAACAAAACTCAATCTCGCTTAAGTGATAATAATTTGCCATAACTAGAAAAATTTTGGCAACGGGGATCAAGTCAGTAAAACACAGTGTCGATAGAGTAACTATTCAAAATCATTGAAAAGCTTTTTAGATAGGCTTTTTTAATTTTGAATTCTAAATTTTGTGTAGGAGTACTCGTCTGCTACTTAATAAATAGTCCAGAGTCAACAATCCATAGTTTGGATATTGTTCAGTTCGCTATTGACCATTGACCGCTGACTATTGATTAACTAAGAGACTCCAAGTAATCGCGGATTAGGTTACGGCGCTTAGGTTGGCGTAGTTTTTGTAAAGCCTTAGATTCAATTTGTCGTACACGTTCTCTAGATAAATCGAGAGCACGTCCAATTTCCGCTAAGGAGTAAGGATGGCCATCTGCTAAACCGAACCGCATCAAAATTACATCACGCTCGCGGCTAGTTAAATCAGCCAACAAATGTTGCAAGTCTCTTTGCAAAGATTCTCGCATTAACATTTCTTCTGGGGTTACACTGTCGGTTTCCAGTAATTCCCCTAGCTCTGTATCTTTATCTTTTCCTACTTTTGTTTCTAAAGAAACGGAACGTGGCACACGTAATAAAACTTCCCGTACCTGAGTAGGTGTCATTTCTAGCTCAACTGCCAAATCTTCTAAGGTGGGGGTGCGGCCTTTTTCTTGAGCTATTTTACGTTGGGCTTTTTTAATTTTGTTCAGCTTTTCCGTGATGTGAACAGGGAGGCGAATTGTGCGGCTAGAAGTTGCGATCGCTCTTGTAATTCCCTGACGAATCCACCAGTAAGCATAAGTACTAAAGCGATAACCCTTGGTGGGGTCAAATTTTTCTACAGCTCGCTCTAAGCCTAGCGTGCCTTCTTGGACTAAATCCAACAATTCTAAACCACGATTTTGATACTTCTTAGCAACAGACACCACTAAGCGAAGATTCGCCTTAATCATGTGTTCTTTCGCTTGGAGTCCTTGGGACTGAATTTGCTCCAGTTCTTCTACCGTCATCTTGGCAATTTCTGCCCAGCGACGCTTGCCATCTCCCAAAATTGGCTTCAGGTCTGACACGTTGACACCAGCAGTAGCAGCCCATCTTTCCAAAGATGGTCGGTGTCCCAGTTCGGAGGCCAGACGCTCCTGAACTTCAATTAACCGCAAATAAGGCGAAATTACTGCATCCCCATGCTTGGCGGCGTTAGCAAGAACTATCCGCATCCGCAAGTAACGCTGGACTTTTTGAGCTTCTGAAACTTCTTCATCCCGCCCTAACAATCGAACCCGACCAATTTCTTGAAGATACAAACGTACTAGGTCTGTACTGCGACGGTTGGTGTTAGCAGCAAAATGAGCAGGGTCAACAGCAGTCAATTCCAAATCCTGTAGATCATCTACAGCCAAGTCACTATCGTCAACCGTAAGATCTCGGTCTAATGCCTGGTGGGGTTTTTGGGCGTTGTAAGGGGCATCTGCGTAAAAAGATGTTGCTGGCATAAAGATCGTCTCAATGGCTCCAGGTAACAATAGATTACGGTCAGCTAAGATTAAGGTCAGCTATTTAACTATTGCTATTGTTCCCGTGATTCAAGATGAACTAACACGGTTTAAGATTTGATTACAGTTTTTTTTGAAAAAAAGGAAAAAAAGCTGTAATAGTTATTTTTTAAACATAACTACCGAAATAGCTTGCTGCTGTAGTTCTCTGACTGAACCAATAGCTATTCATCTCTACAGCTAGCTTTTAGGTTATCAACTACCTCATTAACATTTCAATTTCGATAGCTTTTGGCAGTTATAAAAGTAACATTCTATAAACATATTTCGGTGAAAACCATGTTCGTAATCAGCATAGTCATATCTACATGGCTATAAAGGTAGTATCCTGACAATTTACTAATTTCCCTCTAAGGAATATTTGGTAAGAGGTATAAGTAATTGTCATCGGCAGTACGTTAGTAGTAATGCTTAAGTGCAAATACTAAGCAATTGCGGTTTAAGATTCCCAAAATTATAGGACTTACGCACTGAAGCCTGAAAACTTGATCCCCCCTAGCCCCCCTTCAAAAGGGGGAAAGTCTAAAGCTACGCCACTGAGGGAGTCGGGGAACCCGCAAGGGCGCGGTGGCTCCCCTTTTTAAGGGGGTTGGGGGATCTGAGTGCGTAAGTCCTGAATTAGTACTTAAATTTCAAAAAATGTGGAGATTGGAAAGAATTCAGCCATCTGTTTCCAATCTCCATCCGCAAAGTAGTGATTATTTCAATAGTTGTATTCTGGCTTGATGTCTCGCAGCATCAGTTCATCAAGGGCTTGTTGAGGTGTGAGTTCGCCTTGAAGTAAGCGGTAAACTTGCTCGGTAATTGGCACAGGAATATTTTGCAGCCTGGCTCGTTGCACCAAAACCTGACAAGTATTGACTCCTTCAGCAGTTCCTTGTAAATTCGCCAGAATTTCTAAAAGTGTTTTGCCAGCAGCTAGTTGGTAACCAACTTGATAATTTCGGCTTAAAGGGCTATTGCAGGTTGCTAGCAAATCCCCTAAACCTGATAAACCATAAAATGTTTCTGTCTTCGCACCCCAAAAGCTACCAATGCGAATTATTTCTGTCAGCCCGCGGGTAACTAAAGCGGCTTTGGCATTCGTTCCTAGATGTAAACCATCACAAACACCGGCTGCGATCGCAATGACATTCTTCAGCGTTCCTCCCAGTTCCACTCCCACAGGATCGGGATTGGTATATACCCGAAATCGAGTAGAAGAAAACACCAGCTGCACTACTTCAGCAGCAGTGGTGATGCTACTGGCTACTACCGTTGCGGCTGGCAATGACTGTTGAATTTCTTGAGATAAATTAGGCCCAGATAAGACAACTACTCCATGGTTAGGAAATGCTATTTGCCAAATTTGTGACGGCGTGCAGGTAGTTTCTGGCTCTAAACCTTTTGTTGCCGTCACAAAAATTGTTTCTGGAGAAAGGGAGAAAGACTGTACTTGAGTAGCAACATCTCTCACACCTTTCATTGAGATGGCAGACAAGATAATTTGGGCATCTTGTAGCACCTCTTTGAGAGTTTCTGGCCCCTGACGCGACCACACGCGCACCCTATGACCGTTAACTGCTGCCAGATTTGCCAGAGATGTACCCCAAGCACCCCTGCCCAAAATGGCTACGGTTTGTGGATTGTGGATTATGGATTGTGGATTAGCCATTGGTTTTTGGTCATTATTCTCCCTTGTCTTCCTAACCTCGACTGCGGGGGTAATGTTCCATTAATTCTCTGACTTGTTCTGCATGATATGAGCTTCTTGTCAAGGGTGAGGAAACAACTTGCAGGAATCCCAATTCTTCGGCGAATGCTTTCCAAGCGGCAAATTGTTCTGGGTGAATAAAATTATCTACTTTCAAATGTTTTTGACTGGGTTGAAGATATTGCCCAATTGTCAAAATATCGCAATCTACTGCTCGCAAGTCTTGCATGACTTGACGGATTTCTTGATCGGTTTCACCAAGTCCAACCATGATACCGGATTTGGTGTATATCCAAGGAGCAATTTGGCGCGATCGCAAAAGTAATTCCATTGTGCGCTCATAATTACCTTGGGGACGCACACGGCGATACAAGCGTGGAACAGTTTCTGTATTGTGATTTAGCACTTCTGGTGCAGCGTTGGTAATGATCTCCAGAGCATTCCAATTGCCGCACAGATCAGGAATTAGCACTTCAATTGTAGTATGGGGCGAGACAGTGCGAATTGCTGTAATACACTCCACAAACTGAGACGCGCCACCATCAGGTAAGTCGTCTCGATTTACAGAAGTAATTACCACATGATTGAGTTTCATGCGGCGAACAGCTTCTGCTAACCTTGCTGGTTCAGTAGGGTCTAGGGGTTTAGGCTTTTTTTCAAAATCTATATCGCAGTAGGGGCAGGCGCGTGTACAAGCTGGCCCCATAATCAAAAAGGTAGCAGTACCAGCTTGGAAGCACTCACCAATATTCGGACAGGACGCTTCCTCACAAACCGTATTGAGCGCTAAATCTCGCAAAATTTCTTTAACATTACCGACGCGCTCCCATTGAGGCGCTTTTACCCGCAACCAGTCTGGTTTAACAGCCACAATCCGTTTTTCTTACTTAAGTTATACAAATCTAATCGTAGCAACCAAAGCCCTGAGAAATGTAATCTATTATATATAGATGTAATTTTGTTATTTATCGCTGGTTGTGATATCTTGGGTTCATAGTCGCGTTTTTATGACGGGATGTAGCGCAGCTTGGTAGCGCACTTCGTTCGGGACGAAGGGGCCGCTGGTTCGAATCCAGTCATCCCGATTGGTTTTGTTGTCGATTAACACTTTATTTGTCGTCGTTAACTGATTAATGTCATCATTAACAAATTAATGTCGCTGTTGTCTCCTCACTCTCCAAAATTTCATCAACATCATTCGATCTGCCAAAAGCTAAAGATGCATTAACCTCATCGGAGTTTAGCGTTTCACTCATAAAGAAACTCCACCGCTTGGAATCCTTGAAATCTTTGATTTGGAAATACTTGAAGCTACTTCTGACAAAAAGCAAAGTTCACACCCTAAGCCGGCTATGTGATATTATCTAACCTGCTGTAAAGCTACGAAGTGGGCAAGCTGAACGCTAAAGCCACACGAGCGCTGATCTTACAACTAGAGAGAACGAGGCTTCAGTAAAACCATGTATTAAATAGTAATTATTTACTATTGCTCAATAAATATAATACTGCTTTGTTCCAAAAAGCGACATTTAATTTTTGACAAATGGCTTGCTTCTAAAAAGTGATAGTTATTTTGTTATCTAAAAGAACAAATTTTGGAATGGGAAATTTTTAAAAAACAACAGTTAAAATGTTATTTTTTAAAGAAGCGACATTTAATTAATGGAAATAATCCGAGTGTTAAATGCCAGTCAAAAAGGCTGTAATCCATGTATATAAGGGATTACAGCCTTTAATTCTTAGGCGAGATTATTTTGTTAAGACGACAAATAATTAGTTATCTGACAGCAGAATCAGCAGAAACTCAAACATGGATAGAGTTGCTGTTAAATGTGATTACTTAGATGTTGAGACAGGTCGAGAACTTTATAAGACTTATAACCAAATTCTTGGCAGCTTAGTCAACATGATTACCAATCCATTGCCTTGGCTTATGAAACGTTAAGTACCCCATCTCCTCTGCGCCCCTGCTCCTCTCTCTGCCCCTCTGCTTTCCTTCCTACTTTTCCGATTTTTGCCAGTAGTTTGATGAAGCCTATAAGTAGATAAAACGTGCAGTCAAGGTACAACATTGTTGTGCCCTTACAAAAAACTGTATTCCACACGAGTGGGAAACGCTATATATACTAGACAAATTAATCTACCAAGCACAAATGACACTGCAAATCATCACCTGGAAAGCCATCACAGCAGCAACCTTGACATTATCCGCCTTTGTCAATGTCATTAATTTAACACCAGCAACAGCTCAACCTACCCCTAACACTCAACAAGTAGGTCAGGTAATCCTGACCCTATCTGGGCATACAGCACCAATTCGCACCATCGCCCTCAGCGCTGATGGACAGATTTTAGCCAGTAGTGGTGATGACAACACAATCAAGCTGTGGAACCCAAAAACAGGAGTTTTACTCGCCACTTTGAAGGGACATTCAGAAAGAGTGATATCTATCGCTATTACCCCAGATGGGCAAACATTAGCTAGTAGTAGTTCTGACAAGACAATCAAACTGTGGAACCCGAAAACCGGAAAATTACTCCGCACCCTCACTGGACATACAAATCAGGTAACATCGGTTGCTATCAGCCCGGATGGAAAAACTTTAGCCTCTACCAGTTTTGACAAGACAATTAAATTATGGAACTTGAAGAGTGGGCAATTAATTCGTAACTTAAAACCTGGAAAAATTTCCAAAGCCCTTGTTATTAGTCCCGATAGTAAAACCCTGTTTAGTGGTGGTTTAGAAGATGGCAGAATTCAGTCATGGAACCTCAGCACAGGAAAACTACTGCGAACCTTGATTCCACCTCGACCAGTAAATCCTATATATGAGTATCAAAGGGCATCTGGTGTTGTGTCTCTCGCCATCAGTCCTGATGGGCAAACTTTGATTAACGGTGGTTACGATGACACTCATCAGTCACTTCAAGAAACTGATGGCAAAAACGTTAAAGTATGGAATTTGAAAACAGGAAAATTAATTCACAACTTTACTGTTGGTATTGGTAGCGTTGATACAGTTGTGATCAGTCCAGATGGTAAGACTGTTGCTACCGGCGGTTTGTCTCGTGAAATTCAGTTATGGGATTTGAAAACAGCGAAATTAATTAATAAGCTGAATGGTCATGCAGGCGGGATTTATGCTTTAGCTTTTAGCAAAGATGGCAAGACTCTTATCAGTGGTAGCGGCGATAAATCAATTAAGCTTTGGCGGGTTTCACCTTAAACGTGATAGGGAGAATGTACTACTCTGTAAAAGTCGAATAATCCCCTCCTTCTAGGTTCGGCTTCGCTGACTGTACTGCAATTAATATGCTGATAAATTTATTAATAATGAAGCGCGAACTGAGGCAATTATTATGAGTAATCTTTACCACCGCCACCCAGATGATATTGAGTCTGAAGCAATAAGCAACAATAATTTGTGGCAATATGTGCAATCTTTGCATCCTGAAATGGTTGCCCAACTTTCTCAGCCTACTTCACCTGAGGTATTGCAGTTAATTCAACGTGCTATTGTTGCTATGTTAGGTAACTTGCCTAGTGATAGATATCAGTCAGTGATTACCACCAGCCGCGATGAACTAGGAAGGCTTTTAGGTTCTGCTATGGTAGACGGCTATTTTCTTCGCAATGCCGAACAACGGCTAGAAATGGAAAAAACATTGCAACTGACAGGTGTTAAATCCCAAGATAAGGAATAGTTGTAGTGTTGTAACTGGTAACAATAACAGCACGTGTGAGTACAAAAAGCCTTGCTTTGCGTAGATCCTTATGATTAATCTAGTAGCCTCCTTTCAATTACTAACAAATCAGAATCAGCTTGGTTCCAAAAAATTCCCCCTTCTTGTTAACCAAAGAGGGGGCTAATTATTTATTTGGGGTAAGTTATTTTATTTACTGAGAACTTAACATTTTTTCTATAAAGTTCTACTTACATCCCAAAGATTCACGAGTATCCACACCAGTTTTAGAATTTACACCACTAGCCTTAGTGCAGAGTTTCTTTACCTGTGGGCCATCTAAAACTGCATTTGTAAAATCTGCACCTGTGATCTCAACATTATCAAAGGTAGAACGCAACATCATTGCATCTGTCAGTACCGCATCACTTAAATCAGCATCTTTGAATTTTGCTAAGTAGGCGATACCTTCACTAAAATCTACACCATGCAGATTTACTCCTTGCAACACCGTACCGTTAAATACGCCACCGCGTAAGTCGGCATTGCTAAAATTTGCATTCTCTAAATTGACATTGGTAAACTCAGTACCAATGAGAGTTTGGCCAGAGTAATCCTTACCTTTGAGTTCATCGCCAGCAGAACGGGTAATACTGGAAGAACTTGCAGCTTGCGCCGAGAGGGGAAACAAAAAAAGAACCATAGCTAAAACAAAGCTAGCTAGTAGTTGCCAATATTTCATAACTTCTTCTTAATAAATCTCAACACTTCTACTATTAACTATTAAACAGTATTGGGGATTAGGCATTGGGTATGGGGTATGGGGCATTGGGTATTTTAGGTAAGTTTCCCTTGTTCCCTAGTCACCAGTCACCAGTCCCCAGCCCCCAATCCTCATTCTCACCAAAAAAGAATCCTGCCTTAGGATATATAAATGTTGAGGTGCGATCGCAAAAATACCTGTGGCTAATCAAGAAACAGAAATCGCCCAATCTTTGGCGCGAACTCCTTTATACCAACTGGGTGTAGAACTCAAAGCCCGCCTGACCAGCTTCGGCGGTTGGGAAATGCCTGTACAATTTAGTGGCATTAGCCGCGAACATGAGGCTGTCAGAAATGCAGCAGGAATGTTTGACATTTCCCACATGGGCAAATTTATTCTCCAAGGTAAAAACCTCATTTCTCAACTCCAATTTTTAGTGCCCTCAGACTTAAGCCGCTTAAAATCCGGTCAAGCCCAATACACTGTATTGTTAAATCCCCAAGGGGGCATTATTGATGACATCATCGTCTATTATCAAGGTGAAGACACCACTGGTACACAACAGGCAGCGATTATCGTCAATGCGGCAACTACGGGTAAAGACAAAGCTTGGTTATTACAACATCTTGACCTGAATGCAGTTGCATTCCAAGATTTATCAAATCAAAAAGTCTTGATTGCTGTACAAGGGCCAAAAGCTGTTAACTATCTCCAACCTTTTGTAGAAGCCGACTTAAAACCAATAAAAGCATTCGGTCATCTACAAGCACAGGTACTGGGAAAACCTGGATTCCTTGCCCGCACAGGTTACACCGGGGAAGATGGATTTGAGGTGATGGTAGACCCAGAAGTGGGCGTAAAATTGTGGCAACAACTCTATGATGCTGGTGTCATTCCCTGCGGACTCGGTGCGAGAGATACCTTAAGGCTAGAAGCAGCAATGGCACTTTATGGACAAGATATCGATGACAGCACTACTCCCTTAGAAGCGGGTTTGGGTTGGCTAGTTCACTTAGATACCAAAGGTGATTTTATCGGCCGTGCTGTTTTGGAACAGCAAAAAGCCGTAGGAGCAAAGCGCCGACTAGTAGGTTTGCAAATGTCAGGACGGAATATTGCTCGTCATGGATACCAAGTACTATCTTTAGGTAAAGTAGTAGGAGAAATTACCAGCGGTACTCTTTCCCCGACCCTTGGTTATCCCATTGCCTTAGCATATGTTCCTTCACAGCTAGCATCTGTCGGTCAGCAACTAGAAGTGGAAATTCGCGGCAAAGCTTATCCAACAGTTGTGGTAAAACGTCCTTTTTATCGCTCGAAAAATCGTGTTATTTAAAGGATGAAGTATAATTTTCATTCTTTATCCTTTTTTTAGTCATGAACTGATAGCTGCTGATTTTTTGAGGAAAATTGTGTTGTAAGTTGCTCATCTAGAGTATGGTTAATTACCAGATGTAGCTTGGATTACCTTTGGGTAAATAATGTTTTTCATGTGGAGGGGGAAGTAACATGTCGTCTTTTGAATATCCTCAAGATTTGAGATACTTGGATACTCATGAGTACGTGCGATTAGAAGGCGAAATTGCCACTATTGGCATTACTGAGTTTGCCGTAGATCAACTGGGTGATGTCGTATTTTTGGAACTGCCAGAAATAGGAGATGCTCTAACCAAGGGAGATACCTTTGGCTCAATTGAATCAGTGAAAGCCGTTGAAGATCTCAACTCGCCAGTTACTGGCACAGTTGTAGAACGTAATGATGAGTTGATTAATTCTCCTGAACAAGTAGCAGATGACCCTTACGGTGAGGCGTGGTTCTTGAAAGTTCGCGTCAATGACCCCGATGAAGTTCATGATGCCTTGAGTGCCGACGAGTATCGCGCCCAGGTAGAAGGGGAGTAGGGGCTGGGGGCTGGGGACTGGGGACAAGGGGACACGGGGACAAGGGGAAAGAACTATGAAAACTCTTGCTCCAAGTCGTCCCCCATGCCCAATACCCAATCCCCGATACCCAATATTATATTGATGAAATTTAAAGAAACAGCTTTAGCTATAATCCGACTTGTTAAGAGTAATATTGCAAAATATTAAATAGTATTATTTGGAGAGCTATTTGTGGTAATTTACGCTCCTATTCCCAAGTCTAGCGATCGCCAGACACTGGGCAACAATAATCAAAAGTCAAATTTTGCCCAACGACACATTGGGCCTAACTCTGATAACATCCAGCAAATGCTTGATTTATTGGGGATTACCAGCCTTGATACTCTGATTGACCAAACTGTACCCCAAGCGATTCGGCTGAATAAACCCCTACAGTTGCCTGAAGCCCAAAGTGAGTATGCAGCGCTGGCAAAGTTAAAAAAAATTGCTACTAAAAATCAGGTTTTTCGCTCATTCATCGGCATGGGATATTACGATTGCATCACCCCACCAGTGATAGCGCGTAATATCCTGGAAAACCCTGGTTGGTATACTGCTTACACTCCCTATCAGCCAGAAATTGCCCAAGGACGGTTGGAAGCACTGCTGAATTTCCAAACGATGATTATTGACTTGACGGGTTTGGAAATTGCCAATGCTTCGTTACTCGATGAAGCGACAGCAGCCGCAGAAGCAATGAGTTTGAGTTATGGTGTTTGTAAAAATAAGGCAAATACCTATTTTGTTTCTCGTGACTGTCATCCCCAAACTATCGATGTGTTGCAGACACGGGCTAAACCTTTAGGAATCCAGATTATTGTTGGCGAACATCAAACTTTTGATTTTGAGCAACCGATTTTTGGGGCAGTGCTGCAATATCCTACGAGTGATGGCACTATCTATGACTACCGCGCTTTTATTGAAAAAGCCCATGCTCAGGGTGCATTAGTAACGGTAGCAGCAGACCCTTTAAGTCTAACTTTGCTGACACCTCCTGGTGAATTTGGTGCTGATATTGCTATTGGCAGCACTCAGCGCTTCGGTATTCCCTTGGGGTTTGGGGGCCCTCATGCGGCATACTTTGCGACTAAAGAAGAGTATAAGCGGCAGGTTCCCGGACGAATTGTCGGTGTATCAAAAGATGCTCAAGGTAAGCCTGCATTACGTCTCGCTTTGCAAACCCGCGAACAGCATATCCGCCGGGAAAAAGCTACTAGTAATATTTGTACAGCGCAGGTATTGCTGGCAGTCATGGCGAGTATGTACGCAGTTTATCATGGCCCAGCTGGACTCAAGGCGATCGCCGAAAATATTCACCAACTAACTTCAATATTGGCAGCAGGACTAAAGCGCCTCGGTTATAGCATCAGTTCGGAACATTTCTTTGATACGCTCAAGGTGGAGTTGGGAACACACTCTCTAGATGCTATTCTCGAAGCTTGCCAAGCTCATAATATTAACTTGCGAGTTTTTGATGCCAGTGCTGTAGGCATCTCGCTAGACGAAACAACTACAGTAGAAGATTTACAAGACCTATTAGAGATTTTTGCTTTAGGAAATGAATTAACTTTCACAGCCGAAGAATTAACAACTTCTGATTTCCCAATCTCCCGCACCAGCAATTACCTCACCCATCCTGTATTTAACCGTTATCACTCAGAAACTCAGCTGTTGCGCTATCTGCATCAGTTAGAAACTAAAGATTTATCTTTAACTACATCAATGATTCCTTTGGGATCTTGCACGATGAAGTTAAATGCCACATCTGAGATGATGCCAGTAAGTTGGGAGGAATTTGGCAAGATTCATCCATTTGCTCCAGTATCGCAAACACGGGGTTATCAAATTCTGTTCCAGCAACTTGAGGCATGGTTAGCTGAAATCACTGGATTTGCTGGAATATCTCTCCAACCTAATGCAGGTTCTCAAGGTGAATACGCAGGACTTTTAGTGATTCATCAATATCACGAAAGTCGAGGAGAAGCACACCGCAACGTTTGTTTAATTCCTACCTCGGCACATGGAACAAACCCAGCCAGTGCAGTGATGTGTGGGATGAAGGTAGTAGCAGTTGCTTGTGATGCAGAAGGTAACATTGATGTTGATGACTTGAAAGCTAAGGCAGAAAAACATAGTAATGAATTGGCTGCCTTGATGGTGACATATCCCTCAACTCACGGTGTCTTTGAGGAAGCAATTGAGAAAATCTGCGCTGTAGTTCATGCCCATGGTGGACAAGTTTATATGGATGGGGCAAATATGAATGCCCAAGTGGGAATTTGCCGTCCTGGAGATTTTGGTGCGGATGTCTGCCATTTGAATCTACACAAAACTTTTTGTATTCCCCACGGTGGCGGTGGCCCTGGTATGGGGCCAATTGGTGTAGCTTCCCATCTTGTGCCATTCCTACCCGGACACGCTGTGGTTCCCATCAATAAAATTCAGGAGTCAGCCAGTACTGAGGATTCCCACCTCGGTGCAGTTGCTGCTGCACCTTGGGGTAGTGCTAGCATTCTCGTAATTTCATGGATGTACATTGCCATGATGGGTGCAGCTGGTTTAACAGAGGCAACTAAGGTAGCAATTCTCAATGCTAACTACATCGCCAAGAAGCTAGAACCTTACTATCCAGTTTTGTATAAAGGGAAAAATGGTTTAGTTGCCCATGAGTGTATTTTAGATTTGCGATCGCTCAAAAAATCCGCCAACATCGAAATCGACGATGTAGCCAAGCGCCTCATGGATTATGGTTTTCATGCGCCTACTGTCTCTTGGCCTGTGGCAGGTACAATCATGGTAGAACCAACAGAAAGCGAATCCAAAGAAGAATTAGATCGTTTCTGTGATGCGATGATTGCTATTCGTGCAGAAATTGCCGAGATTGAATCAGGCAAGGTAGATATTCAAGATAATGTCTTGAAGAATGCACCCCACACTGTTGAAAGTCTCATCACTGGGGAATGGCAACATCCCTATTCTCGTGAACAAGCTGCTTACCCTGCACCGTGGACACGCGAACATAAATTTTGGCCTAGTGTTGGCAGAATTGACGCGGCTTTTGGCGATCGGAATTTTGTTTGTTCTTGTTTGCCAATGGATGCTTATAACTAAATCATGCCTAGTTGCTGTCAAAGATAGTAACTTCGGGTGAGAGTAGGAAGCAATACGATTCGGATAAGCATTTTTCATATCCCTTGTGGTTTGGAAAAAGGGTAAGGGGAAAATGGGAAAGGTTTGAATTCACCCTTTTGCCTTTTCCTTTCACCCTTTAACCGAACCGTATTGGGAGTGGGACTAGAGAATAGGAAAATTGCTAATTACTAACTTCTCCATTTTTCAAGATTTTTGTTGAACTCAACTGAGTATCAAAGTGTAGCTTTGGTAATTTGAAATCATTAGGCGATGTCTACGATGGCCTACGCCTACGCACTTGACAATTCGCTCTTACAACACCTCTGGCGTTCTTCTTTGCGCCTTTGCGTGAGACAAAAAAATCTATGTAAAATCGAACCGCCAAAGACGCAGAAAGCGCCAAGAAAGAGAGAAGAAGTAGCTTTAGCTGTAATATGGCTTTACACGGGCTAATTTTTGTAATCTAGGAATGAGGGGAGAAATAATTTTATCTGCGAAAGATTTCGTTGACGGTAATATTCACATCAGGAGAAGCTTGAATTGATAAAGTTTGACCGCTAGTGAACTTTTGCATAAGCTAATATCCTACGGCTGTTAGTTGTTGATAAACTTCGAAAATTCGCTCCAGAGGACATCCAACGTAGTTTGAGCAAGAATTCTGCGTTGTGCTTCATTCCCCATGCCCAAAAACTCCATTCCTTTGTGGGTGGAGTTTTTCATCTGCAAATTCAATCATAGACATGCTATAATGGAAAAGATTAAGGGCGCGTGGCTCAGTGGATAGAGCAACAGATTCCGGTTCTGTGGGTCGGGGGTTCAAATCCCTCCGCGCTCGTTTTATGTACAGTGACTAATTATTTGTCATTGTTATCATGTTGAGTGGTATAACAACACTCAGCATTTTTTGCCTGCATAATTTCAAGGATAGCAAAGTGCGATCGCCCAATATCGGGATTTGGTTTTTCATGACGATTAATATTATTAAATAGAATAAACCACTGTGAGGCAGTGGTTCAAATATCAAAAATTGGTATTTTATTAATTACTCTAAAGGTGTGCTATAGGCACTAAAGCCATAAGCTAGCCTTTTTTTCCAACGATCTGAAGGTTTGAGGCTTTTATTAATAGCTTTAGCAAATGGCACAGGAATACCTTTGATAGTTTCCGGTAAAATTGCATATTCCTTTGTTAGTTCTACTGTGTATTGCGGACACTTTGGTTTTATTCCGCAAGCATTCAACATTTCCTCGATTTCAACGGCTGAATATTGCTTGAGATAAATAGGATTTTTTCCGAAAATATTGAAGCTTCTAATTAAATTATGGATAATGTGAGAAGGGCAAGATTTGTTGTGAAAGGAATGATTAAAAACGAAACTACCACCAGGTTTAAGTACACGAAATATCTCAGATAATAAAATCCTTAATTGTGCATCTGGTATATGCATAAATACACAGTTAGAAATAACTAAATCTATAGAATTATCTTCTAGAGGTAAGATTTCTGCTGAGTTGCAAATTACATTAAATTCCGCCCCTGGAAAAAAATCATATTCTTGTTTAACCTTGATTAATCTTCGCAATAATGATTCTGAAATATCAATAGCATAATATTTTTGGCAGTTGAGATTTTTCTCTTTTGAGAGATGTAATGAAGCACGACCATAACCACAACCAATTTCCAGAATAGAACCAACAAATTTATTCATGGGAAATTGATTCCATGTACCACCAGGTCTGCCACCTAGCAAAGTATAATCTTGTTTAATTAGTGATGTGTCTGTAACTTGTTCAATTTTTTGAGAGCCATAGTAGGTTTTACCAATTTCATCCCATTTTTGTTTGTGGTTAGTACTATTTAACTGTTCATAGTTTTCAGGAAAATAAATGCCATCTCGAAAGTGAAATTTATTTAGGCTAATTCTGGATTGTTCTAATTGAGCCATAGAAGTATTTTTCATGAATAGCTAGTTATGTTTCTTGTTATACTCCCAACTAATATTTAAGTGCAAGTGCTTTTAATTAATAGCCCTAAATAAAGATATATAAACTAATTATAAAATCTACTAATAGCTTTAATATTTCCTCAAAAACACAGTAGTTTGTGATAAAAATTTATGTATCAAAAGCAACATTATATAACTAAGTTTAAGTTAATTTGCTAGTTATTTATCAGTATATTTACTTTGAAAAATGTGAATTCGTTTATAAATACTTTAAATTTAACTATATGTAACCACAAGAGATGAAGATGAAAACAGAATCACAGCAAAAACGGATAGTAGTTGTGGGAGCAGGTTGGGCTGGTTTAGGAGCAACCTACCACTTGGCAAAACAAGGCTATGATGTGACGTTGCTAGAAGCAGGGCCTTATCCCGGTGGACTAGTAGCTGGTTGGAAAACATCCGCAGGACGTTCTGTAGAAGCAGGTATACATGGTTTCTGGTATCCTTACAGAAATATTTTTTCTTTAATTAATGAATTAGAAATTAATCCTTTTACAACTTGGACTCGTTCTTCGCAATATTCGCCTGCGGGATTGGAAGTGGAATCACCAATTTTTCAAGACTTACCGCAACTCCCCACACCTTTAGGCACGTTTCTCTACACTCAGTTTAAGCGACTACCACTAATTGATCGGCTTAGTGCTTTACCTTTACTTTACGCTGTTGTTGATTTTGATAATTCTGATGAAGCTTGGCGGCGTTATGACTTTGTAACTGCACGTGAACTCTTTAAAGATTTTGGTGTGTCTGCAAGACTTTATAAAGAAGCTTTTGAACCAATGTTATTGGTAGGATTATTTGCTCCAGGCGAACAGTGTTCAGCCGCAGCCACTATAGGAATGTTGTACTTTTTTATTCTGGCTCATCAACCTGATTTTGATGTAGTTTGGTGCCGGGGGACTGTTGGAGAAAAAATATTTCGTCCTTGGGTGGAACGTATTGAAAAAGCTGGTGCAAAAGTGCTATCAAAGCGGCGAGTAACTGACTTAATTATTGATAGCAATAATCGGGCTAAAAGTGTGGTTTGTGGTGATGAAGTATTTGATGCTGATGCCGTAATTTTTGCTGTTGGTATTACTGGCATGAAGAAAATTGTTGCAAATAGTGCTAGCTTACAAAGCCGTGAAGAATTTCGCAATTTGAATAATTTAGGAGCAATCGACGTTTTAGCGGCTAGGTTGTGGTTTGACCGCAAAATTGATATTCCTCGTCCTTCTAATGCTTGCTTTGGATTTGATGCAACCACGGGATGGACATTTTTTGATTTGAATGCTCTACATGACGAATATAAAGATGAGCCAGGAACAGTAATTGAAGTTGATTTTTATCATGCAAATCAGTTTCTCAATTTGAGTGATGAGGAAATTTTGCCAATAGTCCAGCGTTATTTAGCAACTTGTGTACCAGCGTTTCGAGAAGCAAAGATAATTGATAGCAGTGTAATTCGGTTACCAAATGCGGTAACTCACTTTGCGCCTGGTAGCTATCGCCATATGTTGCCAGCCAAGACAAGTTTTGAGAATGTATTTATGAGTGGGGATTGGATTGTGAACCGTCACGGCTCATGGTCACAGGAAAAGGCTTACGTTACTGGTTTAGAGGCGGCAAATTTGGTAGTGTCATATTTGGGGGAGGGTGCGCCATCTCAAATTTTACCTATAGAAGCGGATGAACCGCATATACAAGTAGCGCGATCGCTCAATCAAACAGTGCGTGAGTTGGGTAAATCTATTTTGCCTAATTTTTGGTTGCCCTAGCTATGCAATCAAAACAGATACCTGATTTCAGATTTTGGGAGACACGCATACAACACAGGCAATATCCACATGAGATTTTTGCTCATCTTTTTCAAGCCAATTAAGGCGGGAGTCTTTAGCATCCCACCATAAAATCTGCATGAAGATACTACCACGTGTCATTATTTGCGCTTAAGCAACTTGAGCAATTCGCTGTTGAATCGGAATTTGAATCACGAATTCTGTCAGATTTCCAGGTGTGGATTGGCAGTAAATATTGCCACCATGTTTTTCCACAACAATCTGGTGACTGATAGACAAACCTAATCCAGTTCCTTTACCAACTGGTTTCGTTGTAAAGAAGGGATTAAACAGCTTTGCTTTTTTAACTTCACAAATTCCGGGGCCATTATCACTAATGTGGATAGCAACCCATTCGTTGCTGATCATTGTGGTGCGAATTGAAATTCGACTTGGTTGCTTTTGAATTTCCGCAAATGAACGCTGTTGATTATATTCATCCAAAGCATCAATGGCATTGGCGAGAATATTCATAAACACTTGGTTGAGTTGCCCAGCATAACACTCAATTAGCGGTAACTGACCGTATTCTTTAACTACTTCGATACCAGAATGTTCTGGTTTTGCCTTTAAGCGGTAATTTAAAATGGTAAGCGTGCTATCAATTCCCTCGTGAATATTTACCGCTTTCATTTTGGCTTCATCTACACGAGAAAAAATCCGCATAGACTTCACAATTTCGTGAATGCGTTTTGCACCGATATTCATGGAGTTGAGCAGCTTTAGCAAATCCTCTTGGAGAAAATCTAAGTCCGTGGCTTCAAGTTGCGTTTGAATACGAGGGGTAGGATTTGGATATTCCTGTTGATAAAGGCGCAAAATATGCAGTAATTCTTGAGTGTATTCGCCAGCAGGAATGAGATTGCCATAAATGAAATTTACGGGATTGTTAATCTCATGAGCAATGCCAGCCACCATCTGTCCTAAGCTAGACAGTTTCTCACTTTGAATTAGTTTAATTTGCATTTGTTGCAAGTCTTCATAAGCTTGGCTTACTTCTGCAACTTTCTGTTCTAACAGAGTATTTTTCTGATCTAGTTTCGCCGCCAAATCATACAACTTCAGGTGCAATTTAACCCGTGATAATACTTCCTCTTGTTGGAAGGGTTTGGTGATATAGTCTACAGCACCGACTTCAAAACCTTCCAATTTGTTAGCAGTATCGGAGAGTGCAGTCATAAAAATGACTGGAATATCTTTAGTTTGCGGATTTGCTTTTAATTGACGACAAGTTTCAAATCCATCAATCTCTGGCATCATCACATCTAAAAGAATTAAATGAGGTAGAGCATATTTGACTCTTTCTAGCGCCACCTTCCCAGATTTCGCCACCCACACTTCTAGCCCAGCCTGATCGAGGGCATCAGATAATACACCTAAGTTGGCAGGATTGTCATCAACAATGAGAACCGTTGCAGTTTGTTCAGTTACAAGATTCATAACTTTTACTTGTGAGATTGAATGAGTGCCAGAATATCTTGGTCTTGAAATCCTTTTGCCAATTGGTGCAGCTTTTTCACAAAGGGGATATATTTTTCATCCATTTGTGCAATTAATGCTGCCTGTTTAATAATTCCCTTGAAATTACCTTTCATCACCAACTCGTACAAAGTTTCGATTTCTGCTGTTGGTGGAGCGATTAGCTCAGTATTATCTCGCTCTGACTCGCTCACAGTGTTCTGCTCTTCATAAACCCACTCTAGGCTCAGATGTTTCCGCAATTTCTGGAACAGCTCCATTGCCTGTATGGGTTTGGGAAGAAACTCATCACCACCTACTTCTAAGCTGCGATGTTGATCGGTTTCAAATACGCTTGCTGAGGAAACAATAATCGCAATGTCTTTGAATGCTTCTGATGCACGAATGCGCTTGATTAGACCGAATCCATCAAGTTCTGGCATTAACAAGTCAGTAATGACAAGTTCTGGTTGAAATTCCGAGACTTTCTGCCAACCATCTTCTCCATTGATTGCTTCAGCCACCTCGAAGCCAATTGGACTGAGCAAATTGGCAATAACTGAGCGATTTGCCCATTTGTCATCAACTACAAGAACCTTGGGTCGGTGGTCTTTAATGCCAATAATTTGTCCGCGATCATCAGCTTGAGATGTTTTGACCCACTCATCAGCTGCGGGCAGGTTGACATCAAACCAAAAAATACTACCAACACCCAGCTCGCTATGAACCTGAATGGTACTGCCCATCAATTCTACAATTCTTTGGCTGATTGCCAAGCCCAACCCAGTACCCTCAGTTTGCCGGCGGTTATCTCCTGCTTGCTCAAAGGGTAGAAAAATAGCTTGGAGTTTATCTTGGGGAACACCGATGCCTGAGTCACGTACTTCAAAGCGAATTTTTCCTTCAGAAGCATAGCTGATAGTAAAGATGACGCTACCTGCATCGGTAAATTTGATTGCATTGCTCAGAAGGTTAATTAATACTTGCCGCAGGCGTTTTTCATCGGCATGGATACCAATAGGTAGTTCTGAAGCTAATTGATATTCAAAGTTAATATTTTTCAGTTCAGCGCGGATGCGGCACATCTCCGCAACACCTTGCAAGAATGCGGGAAAGTGGAAATCAGTGGGTATGAGTTCGACTTTCTGCGCCTCAATTTTTGATAAATCTAAGATGTCATTGATTAAGGTCAGCAAATGCGAACCGCACTGATAAATCACATCAATGCGCGATCGCTCTTCTTCATTGAGATGTTTGGAACGCTGAAGAATTTGGGCATAGCCTAAGATACCGTTGAGGGGAGTCCGCAACTCGTGGCTCATGTTGGCTAGAAATTCGCTTTTAGCGAAACTTGCTGCTTCTGCCACTTCTTTGGCTTGGGCAAGTGCAATTTCTGCGAGTTTGCGGTCATGGATATCAGTATGGACTCCAATCCACTCTCGAATGCTGCCATTTGTATTCAGAATGGGCAATGCTCGTACACTCATGTAGCGATATTCGCCATCGTAACGCTGCAAGCGATGCTCATCTTCATAAAGTATTCGATTAGCAAGAGCGTGTGACCAAACCTCTGCGGTGTGGAGTTGATCGTCAGGATGAATGGCGTTCTGCCAACCTAATCCTTTCAATTCTTCAAAGGACTGTCCGGTAAATGCACTCCATTGGCGTTGTTCAGTGACAAACTCGCCCTCTGCCTTGGTATCCCAAATTATTTGGGCTGTGGCTTCAATTAGCGATCGGAATCGTTCTTCGCTATGTTGCAGCGCTAGCTCTGCTCGTTTGCGATCGGTAATATCTCGTGTTGTGGCAACGATACCGAGAATGTTGCCATTAGCATCCCGCCAAGGAGCCTTGGTAGTAATAAAAGTTCCACTAGTATCAGCACTGGCGAGTAATTCCTCATAAGTCTCGGTGATACCCGTTTTAATAATGTGGCGGTCTTTTGCGATCATTTCACGCGCAACATCCGGCGGAAACACTTCAAAATCGTCTTTGCCGATCATGTCGTCAACTGTTAGGTCAAGAAAGTTTGCCGCAGTGGTGTTGAGGGCGACATAACGCCCCTCACAATCTTTGACAACAATGACGTCTGGTGTACTTTCCAAGATAGAACGCAACAGCATATTGCGTTCGCGTAGGTCTTCTTCAGCTTGTTTGCGCTGAGTAATATTTTCGTTAAACATCATGATGCCGCCAATTTCACCGTTTGCTGTATGCCAAGGACGAATAGACCAGCGTACCCATTCAATAGAACCGTCTGCTCGTGAATATGGGTCTTCCTCGCGTTGTGCGATCGCCCCTGCTAAACACTGCTGGTGAATCTGTTTCCACTCTTGTGTAATCTCAGGAAACACCTCGTAGTGGGAGCGTCCGATAATCTCATCAGTCAGGTTATACTCTTCTAGCCATAAGCGATTCACAGCAACATAGCGCATTTGTTGATCAAATATGACCATCCCCACAGGAGCATATTCAATTGCCTGCTGGAAGTGAGCGACACTTTCATACAAAGCGATTTCTGCCTGGTTGCACCCAGCCATATCAGTGTTTACTCCAATCCACTCACGAATCACACTGCTGGATTGTTCTTCGTTTTGTTTGAGAGCATCCTGGGGGTTTGCTTGCTCTGGCATTTTGCTCATGATCTGCGATCGCTCATTTGCTTAGAAGGTTTCAGATGGAAATCGTTGGTTCATGGTCAATCCTGAATTAAGGGCTAATACTTTATTAAAGTTGGATTTGCTTCACTGCTATGATTCTGGATGCGGAACTTTCCCTATAAGGGTTTCCATAACACAGAGTTCCCTGTGAGCTTGAAAATATAATCGAGGTAAACCAATTCCTAAGTTTCCTGTATATATTGAAACCACATTTATCCTGAGACGAGATCCGGGCAACAACGGAAATATAAAAATTTTGACATTTTAATTACATACACCAGCCTTGTCGCTGGGAAAATAGCGAATTATTAGATATCAAGTAAGACAACTAACTAATGTCTAAGCCCAAAGTCTCCAAAAACATTTAAATTGGGTATATATTAATACTGAAATTAAGTAATATTGACTATAGATTTTTATTCCTTGGCGCAGCTACGCTGCGCTAAGGCTTGTGAAATTTTTCTACATCCTATAAATCCCTTTACCTAAGAAAGCCATAGTCTTAGAAAAACGGATATTTATCCTTGATAATCAACGCTTGTCGTGATTCCGCATGGCTTTATGGATTTTCTTCCATCGTTCTTTCTCAGCTACCTGTGCCCTCTGGTCTTGTTTGCGAGCTAAATAGTCCAGTTCTTTTTGCAATTTTTGGTAGCTGAGAAACCTGGAGTAATCAAGTCTCTCCTCTGCCAATGCTTGCTGCACTGCACAACCGGGTTCGTTATTGTGCTGACAATTGCGGAAGCGGCAATACTGCGTTAAATTTTCGATGTCTGCAAAGGTTTCTTGCAAACCTTCATTACCCGCCCAAATTTGGATTTCCCGCATTCCTGGGGTATCCATAATTAAGCCGCCACTTGGGAGTAAAATTAACTCACGATGGGTGGTAGTATGTCTGCCTCGGTCATCGCCCCGTCGCACTGGTTGCACAGCTTGCACGGTTGCACCCTTGAGTTGGTTAGTAATTGTAGATTTACCAACACCAGAAGATCCCAACAAAGCAACTGTTTGTCTTGGTTGCAAGTAAGCTTTTAAAGCATCCAATCCTTGATTATTAATAGCACTTAAGGTCACAATTGGGACACCCATAGCGATCGCTTCTACTTGTGCCAAGTAATCTTCCAAAGATTTGCACAAATCTGCCTTATTTAAAACAATGACTGGATTCGCTCCACTTTCCCAAGCAAGAATCAAATACCGTTCAATTCTTCTGGGGTTAAAGTCGCCATCTAGCCCTGAGACTAAAAATACAGTATCAATATTGGCAGCAACAATTTGTTCTTCTGTCCTACTACCTACGCTCTTACGAGAAAATTTACTTTTCCTGGGTAAAATCTCGTGGATAGTTGCTCGTCCTTCCATCTCTCGCGTACTGATTACAACCCAATCCCCGACTGCGGGAAAGTTCTGAGGTTGTGCAGCTCGATGTCTAAATTTACCTGCTATTTCGGCTGAAAGCTCTCCATGTTCGGTGTAGAGGATGTAGGTATTTCTATATTCAATGGCAACTCTACCAATGCTAAATCCTTGTTGACGATAGAGTTCAAACCTATGAGCAAAAAATTCACTCCAGCCTAGACAATCTAAATTCATTGATGTTTCCTCGATGTGTGCTACTTGTTTTGCACAAGGCCGCACAGAGGAGGACTCTTCTCTACGGGTGTTCACCCGGTTGAGGAACCAGTGCGTTAAAGCAATTGGCGTGAAAGTGTCCGCGAATTCTGGGTTTCATTCCTGTAAGGAGGACTGAAAAAGAATCTCTGCGCCTTGTGTCCGTTGGGTTGGAATGGTTAATATCACCCGAACTGCTACAAACTCAGTCATCTTTTTTCCTCCCTTATGTACTACAAGAAGTATTCGTGCTTACTACATTAGCATATTTCGGAAAAATCGGTACTAATATCATCTTGGCCTAACGATAAACTTTGCGATCGCTTGGTTGATTAGTCATACTCTAACCAACCTAGCGATCGCTAGCTTCCTCAAATTTGATGTTTATCTTGTTCTTTGGCGTGTATGTCGTCCATCAATTCCCTGTTTGATCCAATTCAAACATTCGTATTCTGATTTGAATAATTTTGGCGCAGCAATATTATTCAATAATTCTGGTGGGTAATGGTCGTAAAAATACTTATCCTCCTCGTGGCTGACAATAATCAAATTGTGGCGGTAAATATAGCGAGACTTAAAACTATCTCCGTTGCTAACAAAATCTGATTTTTGATCAATATGTTCTTTGGCAATATCTATGATATTAATGATGCTACTGCCGTAGATTCCTGCTGGATTTTCTGCTTTATGGAATTGGCTTTTATGACCAATTTCTGCCAATAGTTTATATGAATATATTTCATAACTATCGGCTTTGCCAAAAACAAATGGAATGATGAGATATCCTTTATATGAGACTGAGCTTTCATAAAGAAGACGACTCATCGTAACCTCCTTTGGTATAACTGCTCCCTAAAAAATCGCTCCAATCACTTCCACACTAACACTCGATATATTGCTGTTAGTTAGTTGCACAATCAATATATGCCCATTGCCCTTTTGCCAAGAGGGGTATCTCCCCCTTTTGAAGGAAAATATAGGGTATCGAGGCTAATTAGAAAAGTATTGCAATAACAATTATCACTCTTTTTGAAATTAGTAAGTAATAAATATATCGCAAAAGTCAAAAAATCATGAATTTCGGTTTGAGCGTACTATAGCAATCCGATTTGATTCGGAGAATTTACTTGCGTGGACAGGGAACAGGGAATAGGGAACTCTTAATAGGAAAGAAGGGATAGATGTGTACCTAGCTTCGCAAAAATCAAATAGGAGTCCTATAGTTTTCTAAGTTGATGGAATCTTGATGGCAAAAAAGCTATTTATTCAGAAATCTGATTCATGAGTAAGGCATAAAATGTTACACCTTTAATGTGCATATTTTTGTTAACTGGGAAAAGGCAGCAATTTATCTCCCCATCGGCTTCAACTGATAAGTTTATATACTTAGCAATTGAAGACACTCACCATAAACTCAGCTGGTTAGGAGGATGATCAAGATTATCCCAAGGTAGAGGTGGAACTACTACACCATTCTGTTCTAACAGCTTTTGGAAGTAACGTCCTGTACTAGGCGATCGCTCTTCCATAGGACAATGAACAAAAAAATAAATTCGTGTTCCCATCTGCAACCACTGCTGAATCTGCATCACCCACTCTTCCATAAACGGCTGATTCACAGATAAATTAGGATGAGAGATAAATCGAATCAGGCTAAAAGGTGCAGTCACGCTAAATTGCACTGGTAATTTGGGTTTGCGTCGTTCTGAGTGTAGCTGAGGGTCATCATCTCCAGTGTAGATAGGGCGGGAATCTAATAGGACTCTACCCACGCCTAGCTTTTTCAACAGCACTGTCAAATTACTAGCATGAGGTTCCTTGAACCAATCCTGATGTCGAACTTCTAGTGCTAGGGGTGCTACTGTGTGCGGCCAAGCTTCCAAAAAGGTAGTCAAATCTTTGAGTAATGTAGGTGCATAACTTGGTGGTAACTGGGCAAACATCGGGCCCAAACGTTTACCTAATGGACGCATCCCCTCTAAAAATTTTAAAGCAGCGGGGATATAGGGTTGCAGCAAACCCTGATGGGTGATATCTCGCGGTAACTTCAAGCAAAATTCAAAACTTGGGGGCGTTTCGGTTGCCCAACGGGTAACAGTTTCCTGGTTAGGTACAGCATAGAAGGTGGTATTACCTTCAACAGTGCTGAAGCGACGACTGTAGAGGGAAAGAAAGTCGGCTGTACGAGTACCTTGAGGGTAAAGTTCGCCCACCCAACCTTTATATGCCCAAACTGCACACCCAATAAAAAAGTTCACGAGCTTTTACACAAACAATTTATTGTAAACTTACAGCGTCTAGAAGCTTTGATGTTTCATCCTCAATTTTACAGGTTGGTTTGAGATATTGATTGGCGATCACCGCAAAGGATATTCATTGCCTAGTTTAAAACAGCCGATAAGCTTTGCAGATGCAATCATTCGGGGAATATCTCTCGATAGGCTTGCTGACATTGCTCATAATTTTCTGGCAAAATCTCAGCATCGCTAAAACATAATTGTTCGTGAATGGTAATCAAAGTTTCATAAGGCTGTATCGACATTACAGATGAACTGAGTAATTGCAGATATTCGCCATCAGTACGGCTGGGTTTGTGGGGAACAACACCTGCATCATGCAAACGCTGCAATATCGCCAAATAAAGGTAACGACAAGCTTCACGGTAGTTACCCTGATGATACAATTCTTGCGATCGCGCCAACAAAGAAGCAATAGACAACTCACTTGAGTTGATTTGGGACTTTGAACGAGTATGATTGCCACCTCTAGACAACCAAGAATACACATAAGGGCCAAATTCTCGCCACAACCGCCAAATTACCCAAACTAATAATAAACCTAGTGAAAACCAAAACAGTACATTTAGCAATTTACCTAACCAAGGGCTAATTGCCCATTCTTGAGGCCATTGTGGTAAAGCGGATTGAAACTGAGAAAACTGGTATTCTAACCATTCTCCCACTTGTTTTTGTAACTGAGAAAGCTGCCAATTCCAGCTGGTTTTTTCAAAAGCGTCTGTGGACATAGAAACGGAAAGGGGAGATGGGGAGAATGGGGCTTTTTGCCAAAGTTAAAGCAAGGGTAAAAAGCATTAATCCCTTTTACCCTTCAGTTTTGCTTTTTGCTAGACAGCAAGAAGAATTACGATTTTGCGACTTTGCTATTTTGTATCATGATCCAACCGACTACAACAAGCAGCGCACCAAATATGAGAAATCCGAGATCCCAAGCTAACTGATTCGGCCCTGATTTCACATGATGGATACCAAGAATTTGGTGATCAATCAGTCCTTCAACTAAATTGAACAGTCCAAAACCGACGAGTATAGATCCGATAAAGGTCTGTGTTGACCAAGGAACATCATCACGCCCACCAGCCCGCCATAATAAGGCTACTCCTACCACAGTTAGCACCCAATCTAAGGCATGAAATAACCCGTCCCATACCATGTTTAAATCTAAATTTGAGACGGTTGTCAATGGTCTAACATTACTTAACATATGATGCCATTGAAGGATTTGATGCAGTAGGATGCCATCAACGAACCCTCCTAGACCTAAACCAAGGAAAATTCCTGCAGTAATCAGTGGCATAGGTCGGTTAATTTTCTCGCTGTTTGCCTCCATCCTCAACCTCATAGATAGGCTTTTTACCACCATAGAACTGTTTTGCAAGCGATATCTTCTGTCTGGAGGCAAATGCTAGCGTGCAATTTAAAGTGGACAATTTCTTGCTAGGTAGTCCTTGCAGATGTGTTAATTAGCATCTACAGGCATGATAAAAATTGATATTAAAGAGCAATTTTCAAATGAGTATTTACTTTTACAAGGTTTGGCAGCCTTATGGCTGTTTTTCTAACTTTTCTCCACATGGTATCCACATTCAGGGTATCTATTGGCCAACAGTTGAACATTATTATCAAGCGCAAAAATTTGTGGGCAGCATTGATGCGGTGATTATACCCCTCATCCATACTGCCAAAACTCCAGAAGAAGCTGCCGCTTTAGGACGCTGTAGCACTCGCCAACTACGTCCAGATTGGGAGATGGTCAAAACTCAGGTGATGCGAGAAGCCGTACTCCAAAAGTTTCTCACTCATGCTGATATCAGAGAAATCCTTCTCAAAACAGGCAATGAAATTCTCATAGAAAACTCCCCAAACGATTATTTCTGGGGTTGTGGTGCAAATCAAACAGGTCAGAACCATCTTGGTGAAGTTCTGATGAGTGTGCGTGAAGAAATCCGCAAGTTAGTCTCCGTACCGCAATTTTCTAAGAATGTTTGTAACATTAATTACGGTTAACTTTTGGTAAAATATAGTTAGGGGGAATAGGCATATCCCCCATTTAATTAAGGCTTTATTTATCTGTTATTTTTTTATATTTTAAATTAATGTATAATTTAATACTTAAAATTTATGTTTGACTAATTTACATAAAATTACCCTAGGCATCTAAATATTCAAGCGATAAAATTAGATATTTCTTGTTAACTTTTTCTTAATATTTAACCCTTGAAAACTAAGATTCCTCAGTAGAAGTTCTAGTAAACAAGGATTTTTAAAACGTTTTTATACAATTTCCAGCGTACATAGCCAATGGCATTTATCAAAAAACCAGGTGGGTTGAAGGTTTGCTGCAACTCAAAAAGTTTACTGCACCGAATCACTAGCCAGATTAAGCGATCGCTTGAGCTTCCAGAGTTATTAACAGCCGCTGTTGCAGATGTTCGTGCTTTTTTAGGTATAGACCGAGTAATGATTTATCGCTTTGATGCTGATGGTGGTAGCGAAGTCATTGCTGAATCTATCGATGAGCAACGTCTACCTTGTTTATTGGGGTCACAATTCCCAGCAAACGATATCCTCAAGAAGACCAGACAGCAATTGTTGTCATCGCGGCAAAGTTTAATTGTGGATGTTGCTAGTAGGAAGTTAGAAATATCGCCGCTAGATTCAAAACCGACTACCAACGCCGATAAAACTCAGGATATCTACCACTATCAACAGTTAATGCCATTGTGGATTGAATACTTAAGGGTAATGGCAGTACAATCTTCGCTGGTAGTGCCAATTTTACCTTGCAACCAACAAGAGCTATCGGCAAACCTTGAACTGTGGGGATTGTTAGTATTACACCACAGTCAACCGCGAAAATTTTTGCAGCAGGAAGTGAAAGTAGGGCAACAAGTTGCTGATCTTTTAGCGATCGCGATCGCCCAAAGTCAACTAATCAGTAAAGTCCGGGCCCAGCAACAACGTGAAGCTACAATTAACCAAGTAGCTACCCTGTTGCATAAACTGCCCACAATTCAATTACAGCAGGCCCTAGAAGTAACTGTAGATGCTTTAAGTGGAGTAGGTGGCAGACTTTACATTGAGCAGAGTGGAGAACTATATACCTGGGGTAACCAACCGAGACTGTCTGATCAATTAGAAACTCACATCCTTGAGCAGCACCCTGTGTGGAAACACTGGATGGCTGAGTGCAAATCAAAGAATATTCGGGCAATTACAGATATTGACAAAGAACCGAATTTACAATTTTTGTCTGTTGCCTTTCAGTCTGCGCGGATTCGCGGAATTTTAGTAATTCCTTTATATTACCGCCAGAATATTATCGGTGTTTTAAGCATTTTTAGCCCAGAATATGATGTAGAAATTGGGTCGGCTGGACGCTGCGATCAAAATCAGAGACACCGATTAACAGAGCTTTTCTATGAGGTTGGGCAAGAGGAAAAAAAAGAGCAAGCACTTGAGTGGAAACCTGAAGACATCTCGCTTGGTCAAGGCTTAAGCTATCACTTTGCAATGGCGATTCAGCAACAAACAGATCAACAAGTACAGACGCTAAATGCCAACTTACAACGTCTGGTACAAGAACAAACCGCTGAACTAGAAAAATCATTACTGTTTGCTAACGTACTCAAACAAGTCACAGAGCAAATTCGCAGTACATTAGATTTAAAGACAACCCTGCAAACCATTGTGCGGGAAGTTCGTCTGCTGCTAAATTCTGATCGCGTGTTGATTTACCAGATATCTAAATCTGGTGGTCAAGTAATTGTAGAAGAAATCAATGGCAACTATCCATCAGCTTTAGGAATAAAAGCGCCACCAGAATGCTTTCCTGATGAGTATACTCGTCTTTACTTTCAAGGAAGAATAAGAACAATTAACAATGTATCAACAGCTTGTTTGAGTGCTTGTCATCGAGAGTTTTTGCAGAATCTGCAAGTGCAAGCCAACTTAATTATTCCCATAAACATGGGTACGCACCTATGGGGATTACTCATTGCTCATCAATGTCATGCTCCCCGTAATTGGCAAGATGCAGAAATTGATTTACTGCAACAGCTAGCAGATCAAGCGGCGATCGCTATCCAACAAGCACAACTCTACGAACAAACCTATGCTGCTGAAGCTAAAGCCACAGCTAAAGCTACACAATTAGAGCGTACTCTGCACGAACTGAAAGAAACACAAGCACAATTGATTCAAACCGAAAAAATGTCCAGTCTAGGACAGTTAGTTGCAGGAGTGGCACACGAAATCAACAACCCTGTTAACTTTATCTACGGTAACCTGTCATACGCCAGTGATTATGCTCAACAGCTATTACAACTTTTACGCCTTTACCAGTTGCACTATCCTAACCCTAATAGTGAAATTCTTACATTAGAAAAAGCGATTGATGTAGACTTTGTAGCAGCGGATCTACCTAAAATTATCTCCTCAATGCAAGTGGGAGCAGATCGCATCTACTCAATAGTCCTGTCTTTACGCAATTTCTCTCGCCTGGATGAGGCTGAATACAAGCCAGTTAACCTGCACGAAGGTATTGATAACACTTTATTGATTTTGCGACATCGATTAAAATCACATGCTGACTTTCCTGGCATTCAGGTGATTAAGGACTATGGTGAGTTACCGCTAATCAAATGTTATGCCGGACAAATGAATCAAGTATTTATGAATATTATCAATAACGCCATTGATGCGTTGGAACTGAAGGCTGAAAATACCAATTTTCTAATGCCTACTATCTGGATTTCGACTGAGATCTCAGCAGACAACTCCTTTTTACTAATTCGTATTGCTGACAATGGCCCAGGAATGACCGAAGATGTCAAAAAGCGAATTTTTGATCCCTTTTTTACAACTAAGCCTGTGGGCAAAGGTACAGGGCTGGGATTGGCAATCAGCTACCAGATTATTGTAGAAAAGCATGGTGGTGTGATGGATTGCGTCTCTGAGCCTGGTAAAGGTACAGAATTCTGGATAGAGATTCCTCTCAATCCGCAATGCAAAGTCAATAGTCAATATTTATCTAGACACCTAGACTTTGAGAGATTGCAACTCAACATGAATTATCAAAACTTAAACAATCAATGAGCTATAAATCAATAACAAACAATGTTTATGATAGGTTTTTGTATTTTTACTACAACTTACTTCATATCCCATCAATGTTTATCAGCCTCAAAAGTAAACTTTAGTTGCCAATAAATTTACCATGCTCCAAGGGTGCTAATCTAATAATTGAAGCTAATAAGCTTCCCTGGCAGATATAACAGCAGCGTTTGAAAAATAATAAAAGATAAAATACGCTGTTTGATTTACGTTTGTCTCGCTCACAAAACAGCAACACCCAATGCGAACACTGATATTTCCTCAAATATAGAACATCAGGGGGCGCTGTAACTACTTTTGTTACTTTTTTACTAAGTGATGGAAGCTAGTGCATCCCTGGCTAGAATAAGGAATGAAGAGGAAAGTATTCAGCTAGTAGATGCTTGGGTGTTGTTTTGTTTAAGGGTACAGCTGGGTGTAAGCTTATACAAAGTTGAATAGTAAAAGACAATTCAGATAGCGCCTTATGTCAATTATTGCGCTCAGAGCATGGTATATTCAAGATTATGAGCCAATTCCAGAATTGGAAAAACGTCCACCAGATATTCGCCTCAGTAAAAAGAGTCTGCTGAGATCAGGATTGCGAGCAGACTTTTTAGAAGACAGCGACGAGGTGAAGCAATCAACTTGGTTTGGACGCTATTTAGAAGGTGAAAATATTGAATTTTATATTGAGGGTAGTGGTGGCTATTGTGTAGCTAATATCGACTTAATTAGTCATGAGATTTATTTTACCAAGCAGGCATTGTTAGCGCAGTTAGAACCCACCATCTTTTTATGCCATCAAACTGAGTATGCAGCAGCGAGTAATGCCTTGCGAGAAGAATTGCAAAAAAGTTTAGAGGCTTTGAATTTGCGATCGCGTCTTCCTCTAGCATTAGTACAATCATACCGTCCTGGAAATGGCCCTCTACGGTTGAACGTTGGCATGATGCGAAAAATCCGTAAGAGTTTACTATTCATTGCAGACACCACACCCATTGCTAGCATTGATGGCAAAGAAACCACTCAATTGATTCCTAGCCCAAATGTCTGTATTGAAATGGGCTATGCCATCCAAAGTAAGCGTTCAGAACAAATTTTACTAGCACAAATGCAACGCCCAGATTTAGAAGGAGAATTTCCCTTTGACTTACCAAAGCAGCAAATTCTGCAATTCCAAGACAGCGCAGAACTAAATCAAATCCTTACAGGAGCAATTACAGCCCAATTAGCTAGATTTAAGTTGTTTTTTTGAAAAAATTACCTGTCACTTAGGCAAAATCATCATCGGGTAAGAACTGAAAAGTTATTCATAATAAAGGCAGGCGTTATCTTTACTGTGCTATGCATTTAACTTGGTTAGACAGCAATAGTTGGCTGATTGAAATCGGAAGCAAACGGATACTACTTGATCCTTGGCTAGTTGGTTCGTTAACCTTCGGTAATTTAGATTGGTTATTCAAAGGCTCCCGGCCTCAAGAACGCCCTATACCTGAGAAAATTGATCTAATTCTGCTGTCTCAGGGTTTGGAAGACCATGCTCACCCACCTACACTCCAGAAACTTGACCACCAAATTTCAGTTGTAGCTTCTCCCAATGCGGCAAAAGTAGTGCAAGGGTTGGGTTACACAAGTGTAACAGTCATGGCTCATGGTGAAACTTTCACATTGGATCATCAAGTAGAAATCAAGGCAATTCCCGGTTCCCTTGTTGGCCCCAATGCAGTGGAAAATGGTTATCTCCTCAAAGAGTTGCAGAGTGGTCTAACCATATACTACGAGCCGCATGGAACTCATTCCTCCCAATTGAAGCAGTTTGCACCAGTCGATGTAGTAATTACGCCGTTGATTGATGTAGTAATACCTTTAGTGGGGCCGATTATTAAAGGAACAAATAGTGCCTTAGAAGTAGCAAAGTGGTTGCAACCCCAGATAATGCTTTCTACAGCGGCGGGAGGGGATGTAATATTTGAAGGATTGCTCAACAAATTTCTCAAGGCAGTGGGCAGTATTGAGGAATTTCGTTCGTTACTAACAAAGAACAATCTGACAACAAAAGTGATTGAACCATTGCCAGGCGATCGCTTGGAATTGCAATTAGAAAAGCGAGCAGTAACAATCTAAGTTATTTGTCAGCCCACTTGGAAGTCTTTTGGCTTCCATTGTGGCAGTTAATTAAGAAGTTTGTAGTCATCTAAAATTTAATATTGCTATGATTCGCAACATCCTTAATCAGTTGAATATGTTGAGGTAGTAAATCTGCTAAAGCATAACGCTCTAGCACTGTTTGCCGTGCATTTACTCGAATTTGCTCCATCCGCGTTGGATGATCTAACACTTCATCAATTCTGTCAGCAATTTTTTGAGATGAGAAGAAATCAACTAATAAACCGTTTTCTCCATCCCGAATGATTTCAGTAACAGGTGCAGTATCAGAACCTAAAACTAAACATCCTGTAGACATCGCCTCAATCATCGACCAAGAAAGCACAAATGGTCTTGTTAAATAGACGTGTACAGATGATGCTTGAATTACTCGCAGATACTGCCCATAAGGTAAAGTCCCAGTGAAGTGAACTCGTGATAAATCGAGGGGAACTTTTTTCAACATCAGGTCTTTGTAGCTGCTACCATCTGGTAAAGATTTACCGTAGCAAACTCTATCTGCACCAACAATTACTACATGGCAATTTGGTCTTCGCTCCTGTACATAAGCAATAGTTTCAATGAACTGCGGAAAACCGCGATACGGTTCCATACCCCGTGCGACATAAGTGACAATTTCATCGACACCAGATAAATCGAGATTAGGCAGTACAAGTTTAGCTTTTGGGTTGGGTTGAAAGAATTCTGTATCAACTCCATCATGGAGTACGGAAATCTTGCCCTGAAATTCTGGAGGAAATTGGGATTTTTGCCAATTTGTCGGTGATAGACCGCGATCGCAGGTATACAAGTCAATTAATATTGGTGCATTTTTGACCCGGATACGTGCTACATCATCAACGCTTAAAGGTTCTGCGGGATCAAAATCTGCGTCTGAGCCATGAGCATGATAGAACCATTCAAAGTAACAGATGAGTGGGGTGTCTGGGAATGCATCTTTGACAAATAAAGTTGGGCCCCAGCCAGAATGTCCGCAAATTACATCAGGTATAAAGCCTCGTGCTTTAAGTTGCTCACTCAGTTTATATACTGCTTGCCCATGCAAAACAGCACCCTCTAATGAGCGAACATAATGATGGGTTGTAGGGTGGGGATCGCGGCTAGGTTCAAAAATAGCTTTATGGATACCTGATAGGCTAACATCTCGATTTTTAGTGCCAAAGACAACTCGGTTTTTGGGATCTTGCGCCAGAGTTAGGGCTATATGGCGGTACTGAGCCGGAAAGTTGTTATGCAGGAAAAGAACTCGCATATGGTTATTATTGAAGGCTGAAGAACAGAAACAAGGAGAAAAAATTCAAAATCAATCAATTTCGTTGAGGTAAATATTCCTGTGTTGCATAACAACAAATGACAACCCTTTCCTGATCGCAGAGACTGTACGAACGCGAGTTAACTTTATTTGTACCGACCGATCAATCAATTCGGAATCAGCCGCACAGGTTTATTTTGAAGCTTAGGAGTAATCAATCGCACTCGCTCAACTACAGAAATCATGTATTGGTAATCGGGTATTTTTCCATTAGGTACATACCCTACTTCTTGAGCTAAAACGGAAGGAAACTCACTCATGACTTTGCGGATGTACTCTTGACGGTTTCGTTCGACATTAGGGCCAATTAAAACAACACCAGAAGGTACATAATGGGGATCTGTGTAGAGAATACGGAACTGGGTCTGTTGTAATTGTGAGCTGTAGAGATTAAATTCTGCGATCGAGACTGCACCAGCAGCAGCTTTACCTTCAGCTACCCATTCCAGAGCTGTTTTCGGTGTGGGCGCAAACATGATATCAGACAGCGTAAGTCCAAAAAGATTGTAGAGGGGGAAATAATATCCTGTTGCTGAACCTGGTTGACCTAAAGCAACGGTTTGATTTTGTAGCTGTTTTAACTCGACAATTGGGCTATCCTTACGTACTACAAAAATTGAGCGCAAATTACTAACACCAACTAAAGGAAAAAGCGGAACATATTGGTGGCGAGAGATGGCGATCGCTGCTAAACCAGGTGGCGCAAATACTAAAGACCAAGCACGAGATTCAAGGCGCTCAATAGCTTTATTTTCATTAAAAGCAGGCTCTAGCTTAATGTGTGATTTTGTTTTTTCAGCTAAGTAGCGATTGAACTTAGCATACTGATTAATTAGTTCTTCCCCTCCACCGTAGCTGATACTACCAATAGTTAACTCACCCTCATAAGACGGTGTTGATTGGCAGGCTTTAACTGTCAAAAACAGCATTTGTAAAATAAAGAAACGACGTGATAATTTCCAAGACATTACTAATTTTGGTTATGAAAATTCTTAGGTTTACCTCTAGTAAAGCTAGCGATACCAAACAGTGAAATTAATATTTGTTTACTTTTGAAGTATCTGCTATAAACCAGCTATAAGTAGTATTAGTTAGGTTAAGCTTCCATATTGGTCTGTAAACTTTTGTATAAAAGTTCCAAATTATGTATAAAAACTTAAAGATTGGTACTAAGTTTAACTTGCTTTTGATTTTAGTTTTCATCATTAGCATTGTAGTCAGTGGTACTGCCTTATCAAGTTTACTTCAGCAGAGAGCGCAAAATGAAGTAGCTGCTAAAGCACTGATTTTGATTAAAACTATGAATTCAGTCAGAAAATATACGCAAGAGCGGGTAAATCCTCTAGTAGCACCTAGATTAGAAACAGAACCAGTGTTCATACCAGAAACAGTACCAGCTTTCTCTGCCACAGAAGTATTTGAAAATTTGCGTAGGAACGAGGAATATAAAAATTTCCTTTATAAAGAAGCAACACTTAATCCGACTAACTTACGAGATAAAGCTGATAGTTTTGAAACTCAAATTGTGGAGCGATTTCGCAATAACCCCAAGCTTCAAGAAATTGCTGATTTTCGTAATGTCCCCGAAGGAAAAGTTTTTTATATTGCGCGACCACTAGCTGTTACACAACAGAGTTGTCTAAGATGCCACTCTACCCCAGATGTAGCTCCAAAAAGCCAGTTGACAACTTATGGGCCGAATAATGGCTTTAACTGGAAACTCAATGAAATTGTTGCTGCCCAAATTATATCTGTGCCTTCTCAAGAGGTTTTTAATAATGCCCAACAAACTTGGGTGTGGATCATGGGGCTATTAATTGGTATCTTTGCGATCATAGTTGTGTTAATTAATTTTTTAATTAAGAAAACTGTAATCCAACGAATTAGAAGAATAGAAAAGATAGCACAAAAAGTTAGTACTGGTGACATGAATGCTGAATTTAATGATGATTATAAAGATGAAATAGGTGGTCTAGCAGCAGCCTTTAACAGGATGAAATATAGTTTAAAAATAGCTATGGAAATGCTGAATCAGCATAGCCAGTAGCAATCAATATAATCTCAACTTTAAGAAAGTAGGCGTTGCTGGAATTGCAACGCTTTTTGTGAATCGGGAATTTGTGCTGCCAAAATTCTTACAAGTTCTACGGGTGAAATTTGTGGAGAAGTTTTAATAGCTTTCTGGACTAGAAAAGTAGCTATTGGGCCAATTAAATCAATCAACTCTTGCTCGCATTGACGCACAAAGCTATCGTTGACTACGGGAGGTTGTTTAGTTGGTAGATTATTTGACTGAGTTTCAGGGTTAGCAGGAGCTTTTTCAGTAGTTTTCTGGAGTATTAACATTGACTTCTCCTTAAACGCATTTTTTTGATGTCCTGCAAGATGAAGCGTTAAATTATCAATTATTTCTTGGTAACTAGGCGCTGACGCCGCAATTTGCCGCAATAAAGTCGGGGCTAAAGGGCCGACATATTCCAAGAGTATATTTTCTAAGTGCTTGTACTGTTCCGGGGACAGGATAGAAGCTGTTGGTTGCCCAGTTGTGTTCTTTAGCGGTAATGAAGCTTGGGGCAGCTGTATAACAGATAACGGAGGCTGAGTTTGATATTCTATTTCAGTATCAAGATTAATCTGCTGTAGTATTTGTAGAACTTCTGTTGCAGACTGATAACGCTCTTTAAAATGGTACAGTACCATCTTAGACAGGATATGTGCCAGCCAAGGGCTAACTTGAGCCTGATGTTGCCAGAGAATTTCTCCTGTAGTTGGGTCTTCCTGGAGTTGTTTGGGATGTAGACCTGTCAGTGCCTGAATAGCAATAATACCTAACGAATAAATATCACTGTTGGGGCGGGGTTTGCCTTGCCCTTGTTCTGTAGCCATATATCCAGGCGTACCTATGGCAATGGTAGTTTCTCCATGTCCTGAAGCTGTTAGCAGTTGAGTTTGAATTTGTTTGACTGCTCCAAAGTCAATCAGTACTAACTTACAGTCTTGCTGCCGCCTGATTATATTGTCTGGCTTGATATCTCGATGAATAACTTTGTGGCTGTGGACAAATTCCAGGACACCCAAGACTTGTTGTAGAAGTTGAATCACTTGGTCTTCTGCCCAACGTTGACCTGGTAGTAATTCCGCTTTCAGAGAATGTCCTTTAACGAACTCTTGCACCAAGAAAAACTCTTGTTCTTGTTCAAAGTAAGCTAAAAGCCGAGGAATCTGGTCGTGGTTACCCAGTTTTTCTAAGGTTTCTGCCTCACTGGTAAATAAACGTCTGGCGGTTGTGAGAAATTCTGGGTTGTGAGTAAAGGGCTTAAGATGCTTGACAACACATTTGGGAGAACCTGGTCGGTGGGTATCTTGGGCAATATATGTTTGACCAAATCCTCCTCCACCGAGGACTTGCAGGACTTGATAACGCCCGTCTAGTAAATTTCCTAACATAATTGACTTGCCTAAGCCCTCACCTTAATCTTGACACAAGTACCAGCATTGGCAGATACCATTTACTCAGAAGTTCCAGACTGCATTAATGATGTTTGATTTTTGCAGACGAATCTTTTAATACTTTTTAATTTAATCAGCACAGCTTGCTAAATAAGAGTTTCTCATTGAGAAGCGATCGCACTTTGTTCGTTGGCTAACTCGCTAGCCTTTTGCTTTCTACTCCATAACGCACATCATTACAACGAACCTAGATGAAAAGAGACTGCTAGCTGCAATGCCGATCTCAATCATGTTAACCTCAAGAATTTTGGAGTGCTATCGCGGATTTTCTAGTAAGCGCATCAATCTTTGATTTAACGCGTGGTTTGGGCGTGAGGAACTGTAAGCTTAGTAGTGCTTCTCGTTCGGTGGAAAGCTTTAAACACATTACTAATTTAATGAATCTTATTTTATAGGATAAAATACAAAAATCTCTGACTTAGCAATTAAAATAAATATTGCTATTAGTAGCACAAGTAAACTTGGAAACTACAAGCGGTTTCCACTCATGATAATTCTGTTTTAAAATAAAATTATTTACCTTGTATGCCCATTCCGCAATTAGATAAGATGAGTAATTCTCTGAAACTGTATTGTTTATTAAATGGAATATCATTTTATTAGCTTGCTATTTTTTAATGTTTTCAATCATCAAATTCAGCAAAGAGTTACTCAAACTTTTATAGCGTAGCATCCTCATTCTTAGGTTTATGCATTGCCTCTAGCTTTGCGACTGGCTACAATGGAAAAGAGCAACCACTCTGCGTCTGTTGAATACTGTTAAAGGTAATATTTGTAGTTATAAACAACTCAAGACGACAGCGGGTGCTGATAATTTAAGGCATTAACTCAACTTAAATTAAATACTGTTAGTAGCTATTAGTTGGGAGGCTCAATTTGGTACATAAAGCTAAACGTTATACTCCAAACCTGTGATTTAGCAATAGTTGAGATTAGTATCAACTGTAAAAATTCTAAAAAACAGCGTTCTAGTATTATTCACTTATATATTTCACGATGATTATTACTGTTTTCAAATAGCAGTTAGTTTAAACAGAATTTTTGGAATGCTTTATGTATTAATAACTAATTTCATAGATTGATTGTAATTAGTTTTCTTAGACTATAACTAGTTATCTATGAAAAGAGTATCTTATTGTACAAAAAGCAATTATTTTCTCCGTGAAACTAGCGATCAAGCGAGTGTGGGAGAAAATTTATTGCTGAATTAGCATTCCAGAAATGAGATTGCTATATTGTACTAAATAACTATTCTGGCAAGGTGGGGAAAACTGTGCGGGATGATTTAAAAGGATTGGAGATTAGTCATAAAGAACTGCAACACCTTACTAATCTGCCTGTAAAAGATGAACTTATAAACATTATTAATCCACTAGGAAGATTTGTAAAGCAAATTATAGAAAAAATCAAGGGTACTGAGGGTGCAACTGTAGTTTTTATCGGGTTTTCTATATTTGTTTTCGGTTATCTGATATTTGATTTAGTACTGAAGATATTTGCTATCTGGCTCACAATTCCGTCTTGGATATTACTCATAGTATTAAGCTTGTGGGGTGGTGGGGTTACACAAATAATTTTATATTTACTTTGGATAAAACGAAGTAAGTTACTCAAAGTAAATATGACAAAATCTTTGCAAATTTTATTAAACGATGTTGATAGGTATAATGCGGTTATTAAAGCAATAGATATTAATGATCAAATAGAAGAGGCTGGTAATCCAGGTGTAATCATCAATGAACGAGAAAGAGTCATTGAAGCACTAAAACTTACAAGGACTGATTTAGTTCGTGCTGTGAAAACGGAAAAAATTTTAAGAGAAAATAGGAATTTTATTCTCAGTAATAGCGAACTATTTGCGAATAATTTAGCAACTTTAACAGCAATGCAAGTTACTGAACAGGCTACTGAGCATGGTAGGTTACTAAATGAAGCTTTGCAAATTGCCTTAGATGTGCAGCACGAAATGAAAAGGTTACAGAGTCAGCGTTAAAACTAACATACTTACATATTCTTACATACTTCACACCGAGAAAGCTTTTTCTATCAACCACACCATCACTGCAATCTCCGTTCTAACATAAAGAGGTGTTAAGTTAAGCGATCGCCTATCGGCATGGACTGGAAAGAAATTCAAGGTAACTGGGTACTAATTCCCCGAAATCCCATCGGTATCATCCATTTTCTAGGGGGTGCATTTGTCGCCACTGCACCCCATCTAACTTACCGCTGGTTACTAGAACAAATAGCGGCTAAAGGATATGTTGTCATTGCTACTCCCTTTGTCAATACACTAGATCATAAAGCGATCGCTAAATCTGTATTGCTAAACTTTGAGCGTACCCTAGAACGCTTGCACGATTCTTTGGCATTACGTAAGCTATATCTTCCGACTTATGGCATAGGGCATAGCATGGGTTGTAAACTCCACTTATTAATTGGTAGTCTGTTTGAAGTAGAACGTGCAGGTAATATTTTAATATCCTTTAACAACTACGCGGCTAGAGATGCTATCCCCTTAGTAGAACAGTTCAATTCTGCTTTGACGATTGAGTTTACCCCTACGCCATTGGAAACTAACCAACTTGTCCAAGAACGCTACAATGTCCGTCGTAACTTATTGCTAAAATTTAGCAATGATAACCTTGACCAATCAGCGGCTTTAAGCAAAATATTACAAGAACGCTTTCCTGAAATGGTGACGGTACAAACCTTACCAGGAACTCATACCACTCCCTTAGGTCAAGATATCAAATGGCAAACAGGAGCATCTTTTACGCCTTTGGACGCCTTAGGGCAATGGTTTAAGCAAGAAGCATACCGGGACTTGAACCAGCTAAAACATGCCCTGCTCTTGTGGCTGAATCCGCTTTCGCCACCATAATATCTTAGGGCGATCGCAAAGTAATGAAGTCTTTGATCAGGGAATGGGTTAGTAGGTTTACTTTAGCAAACTTACTAACCCATTATTCCTTAGCATATCTTAATTACTTATTTATATTAAAAATTAGCTAGTTTTACTTGCTATTTCCTATGTTTAAAATACTAATAATTGATGACGATTATTCGATACTAATACTTCTGAAAAGGATGTTGGAAAAACAGGGTTATCAGGTAGTCACTGCTAGTAATGGCGAAGAAGGAATTGCCCAAGTAGTTGCTTACCATCCAGCACTAATTATTTGTGATTGGATTATGCCGGGATTGAATGGTTTAGAAGTCTGTCATCGTATTAAGACAGATCCTCAATTATCTACCACGTTCTTTATTTTATTAACTTCTTTGGATTCGGTTGCGGATCGTGTCAAGGGTTTGGATGCTGGTGCTGATGATTTTATCTCCAAACCCATCGAACAGAATGAATTACAAGCGCGGGTAAGGGCTGGATTGCGTCTACATCAATTGAGTCGGGATTTACAAACTCAAAAGCTGCTGTTAGAAACAGAATTGGCTGAAGCGGCCGAATATGTGCGATCGCTTCTACCTCCTCCGATAACCGAACCTTTATGCATCAATTTCCGATTCATTCCCTCACGGCAACTTGGTGGCGATTGTTTTGATTACTACTGGCTTGATGATGATTCTCTAGCAATTTATCTACTAGATACTGCAGGGCATGGACTCAAAGCGACTCTTCCTTCTATTTCAGTGCTAAATTTGCTTCGTTCCCGCGCTCTTAAAAGCTTAAATTACTATCAACCAAGCCAGGTACTGAGGGCTTTAAATGATACTTTCCAGATAAATTATCAAAATGATAAATATTTTACTATCTGGTATGGAGTATACAACAAAATTAAGCGCCAGTTAATTTATGCTAGCGCTGGACATCCGCCTGCAATACTAGTATCCGGTGAATCTCCAAAAAATACTGAGGTTAAACTGTTGCGAACCCCTGGTATGCCAGTTGGAATGTTTCCAGAGGCAGAATATATGGATGAGTTGTGCCAGATCGAGAAATGCAGTAATCTTTACATTTTTAGTGATGGCGCTTACGAAATCACTAAATTAGACGGCAAACTTTGGAGTTTAGATGCGTTTATTCAGTTACTTGTCAGCCTACAACATAACGTTGATTACCAGCTTGACCATATATTAAACTACTTAATTGCATTGCACTCAAAAGACTGTTTTGAGGATGATTTATCTATCCTACAAATCAAATTTTAGTAATTAGGTTTTGGAAAATAAAGTTTGATGAAATTCTTCTTTGCTGGGAAATATTTCAAATACTTTATCCATACTAGTCAATTCAAACAATATCTTAACTTGTTCATTAATAGAGCAAAGAACAAGCTTAATATCCGCAGCGCGCAAACTTTTGAAAGCTAATACCAAAGCTCCTAGGCCAGAACTATCCATAAAAGTTACATCTTGAAAATCAACCAGCACAACCTTTGCGCCCTTCTCGATGAAACTAATTAAGTTTTGCCTCAAATCTTGAGATGTTGCTGCATTGATACTTCCACCAAGTTTAATAACCTGTACTTCTTGTTGAATCATAATTTGTTATGTCTAAAATTCGTAAATGAAGTCATGATTATGATCATATTATATAACAAACTTAATTTATTTTAGTAATTATCGAAAGATATAAATTCATGAAATATATGTACTGTGTGGTTAATAATAAATTATGAATTGACTAAATCAATAAAATCTGAATCCATAGCTACTATTTGATAAATAATAAATCAACATATGGTTATATAAAATATCACTCATGAGGTAGATGAAATTTAATAAAAGATGAGATAAGTGAAACAGATTTATCACCTATAGCAGCCTGCAAATTTAATTTAAAAGTACTCGCTGTCTAAAACAAACTATCGATGCTGTGAGAAGCGACTCGGCAATATATATAACTTGGGAGACATCTAAGGTTGATGCTTTTTTACAGGTTATGTGTTGATTTGCGTATATTTCTTCTTACGAGTCGTTCTCAATAGGATTAACTTTAGCTCGATAAAGTAGCTTGTCTCCTTGGCGGTAGCCAGTGTAACGCACTTTAACTAGTTCCCCTGGCTTTGCCGAGCCTTCCAGCAATTGGTGCAATTGGGGATCATACGGTAATTCTGCTCCTACAGATGCGATCGCTTCCACTCCCCAGCTTTGTAATAATTTTTCTAAAGATTTTTGTACTAATGGCACTATTTTAATTGCTGCTAGCTGCGGGTTCTCCTGGGCTTTATGCGCTGCTGTCGGCCATTGCAATAATAACGACTCCAAAAGTTGCAAACTTGACTGCTGAAACTCTTGTTGCAATGCTTCTCGCTGCTGTTCTAGTGCTAGATGCGATCGCTGATACTCTCTTTTTAAATCTGCAATTTCTTGTAATAATTCTTGCTCAGTCTTTTTGAGTCCTGAGTTCTGAGTCCTGAATTCTGAGCGAATATTGCGTCCTCCTTTCGTACTCAGCACTGAAAAATTTGCTACTAATTCACTTAATGTTATTTGTAACACTTGCGACAGCTTGAGCAGCACATCCACCCGCATCTGCTCTACTTTTCCCTGCCGCAAGCGCAAAATTTGACGCTCTGAGACACCAGTAGCGCGGCTCAAAGCTTTAAAACTAGAAACACCCACTTGTTGCATTAAATGCTGCAACAAGTGGGTGAAATCAGTATTAACTATTGGAGATTGGGGATTGGGCATTTGGGATTAGGGATTGGGGATTGGGAATTGGGGATTGGGGATTGTAATCAGAACTTACGCACTCAGATCCCCCAACCCCCTCCCGGGGGCTTTAGACGTTCCCCCCTTTTTAAGGGGGGCTAGGGGGGATCGGGGTTTCAGGCTTGGGTGCGTAAGTCCTAGTAATTATTCCTATGCCCCATTCGCCATGCCCCATGCCCCATGCCCCGACTACCTTTATTCTTCCAGCAAACTTCTCAGCATCCAAGCTGTCTTTTCGTGTACTTGCATCCTTTGAGTTAATAGATCGGCAGTGGGTTCATCGTTTACCTCATCTACCACAGGAAAAATAGATCGCGCAGTTCGCACTACAGCTTCTTGCCCTTCCACGAGTAAGCGGATCATTTCGGTAGCTTTAGGTACTCCAGGAGTTTCAGGAATCGAACTAAGTTTGACATATTCGCTATAGGTTCCGGGTGCGGGATAGCCAAGCGCTCTAATCCGTTCGGCAATCAAATCAACTGCTAGAGCTAGTTCTGTATACTGGGTCTCAAACATCAAGTGCAAAGTTTGAAACATTGGGCCAGTAACGTTCCAATGAAAATTATGTGTCTTAAGATACAGTGTATAGGTATCAGCTAACAAGCGAGACAAGCCTTCAGCGATTTTAGCTCTGTTGGTATCATCAATGCCAATATTTAAAGGTAGAACTTCTGGTTTAGATGGCATAATTTTCTCCTAATTGGTTATTTATTTAGTTGTGTGTTGTTACTCTTTCACTGACTATTAACTCATGCTAAGTGCATCTTTAAGACACTGCGAGGAGCTTTGCGGACTCTGGCCAAGATTGTTTCTTTGCCTAAACGTTGACAAGCTTCATATCGATGGCAACCAGAAAAGCCATAATATAGTCCATCTACTTCGAGGACATCTATAGGTTCTTGCTGCCCGATCACTGCAATCGATTCCATTAAGGCTTGCACTTTATTCGGATCATTGGCACGGGGTAAGGGCCGCTTAATCTGATTTAAGGGAATTTCTTGGACTCTAACCATAAGGAGTTTTCCTAACTAAATTCCTTTTTGTAGCTCTAAATAAATCATAATCATTATGACTTCGTTTTGCAACCTGCTGGGACAAAATTGGTAATGCTATCATTGGAGCGCTCATGCGACAAAACCAATACGCTACAAAGCAATTAGACAATCCACCCCAACGCCGCGCCAAAGGGCAGAATCAAGTTTCGAGAAAAATCTCGTACTGGCATTTTTCCCGGATTCTATTGACGACATTTTGCTTGTTAGGGCTAACTGCTGCATCAGGCCCTGAGAGTAAAAGCGACGATGTAGTATTAAAAATTGGGATTGTACAACGATTTGGAGAGCAACCTACAGCCAAGCTGCAACTAGAACCCACCAAAGGCGATCGCTTACAGCTAAGATTTAAAGCAGGCCAGAGGGAACAAACTTTAGTTACCAATAACCCAGTAAAGCTAGAAACAGTAATGCAAGCTTTACCCCAGCCAGTAGTTGATGAGGTGGTAGTTTTAGGTAACTACCGTACCTTTGAAACTGCCGAAGATAGCGCCGAAAGCTTACGTTCTCAGGGAATAGAGGTAGAAATAGCCCAGCCAGAACGTTGGCAAGTTTGGGCGAAACGAGATGTTTACAATACTCCCTTACTACGCAGGCTGCTATTACAGAGCTTGCAAGCTTCTGGCAAGAAAACGGCATATTTAGATACAAAAATTTTGCAAAAATTGCCGCGCGTGAGTTGGGTAGTTGACGGCAAACGTTACAATCCCAATTATTTAAAAATTAGCAGTAGCAAAAATTTAATTCGGGTAAATAAAGGCACAAAACCGGAAAGCGCTCGTCTTTACGCAGGTAAATTAAAATTACAACCAAATGCTTACGGCACGTACAGTTTAGTTAACGAAGTGCCATTAGAAACTTATTTGCGCGGGGTTGTACCTCACGAAATTGGCACGAATGCGCCAGTAGCAGCGGTTGAAGCCCAAGCAATCCTGGCGCGAACCTATGTGCTACGGAATTTGCGTAGGTTTGCTGTAGATGACTACCAGCTATGTGCTGATACTCACTGTCAGGTTTATTATGGGCTGAATGGAGTCGCCCCCAACACAGATCGGGCGATCGCGGCGACAAGAGGGATGGTATTAACTTATCAAAACCAGCTAGTAGATGCCCTGTACTCCTCTACCACCGGCGGCGTTACTGCTTCTTTTAGCGATGTCTGGAATGGTGCGGATCGTCCTTATCTGCAACCAGTAGTTGATGCTGCTCTCAATATTTGGGATTTGTCGAGACAAAATTTAGCAGATGAAAGCAACTTCCGGCAATTTATCAATCGCCAACAAGGATTTAATGAAAGCAACTGGGATTCGTTCCGTTGGCGCAAAGAAACCAGCGTAGAAGATATTACCAAGGGTTTGCAGAAATTTTTGCGAGCTAAAAAAAGTCCGTACAGTAAATTTAAAAAGCTTGAGGCAATGGCGATCGTTAAGCGCTCAACAAGCGGACGCATTCTCGAACTCGCTGTAAAAACTGATATAGGTGTCTTTACTTTACATAAAGATGAAGTTCGTAGTGCCTTTTTAGCTCCTACAAGTACGCTGTTTTACTTGCAGCCCTTGAATAAAGGTAAACCAAGCCTATGGGGTTATGCTTTTATAGGTGGGGGACTAGGACATGGAGTTGGCTTGAGTCAAACAGGCGCTCAAAATTTAGCTAAACTTGGCTGGTCGAATCCCAAAATTCTCCAGTTCTACTATCCTGGAACTCAAATTAAAATTTTCAGTGAGGAGATTCAGCCCTAGAAATATTTGTTTCGACTGCAAGTTTTCTAAAGAGCTTTTGTAAAAAAATGCCGGGTGTTGCTCAGTTTTTCATAGATATTGGCAACCTTTTTTTGGGCTGCTCGGTGCTTATCTCTATTGTTGTTAACTAACTTGGTTTTTTTCTTGCTGTTCTAGTGCTAAAACTATTGCGCTTGGACTATATTTGGCTTCTTAGCAAAAATTCATATAATCATCATAGTTTAAGACTATGGTGATTATATGAACTTGCTAGCTAGGTAATTCTGGCAATAGATTGAGAATTGCAGCGCCTAACTATTAGTACAGGTCTTCTTCTTTGTGAGTTTCGATTGTTACGTCAGATGTAGGATAAGCGACGCAGGTTAGTACATATTGAGCTTCTATCTGATCGTCGTCTAAGAATGACTGATCGGACTGGTCAACTGTACCCGATACAATCTTACCGGCACAGGTCGAACAAGCACCAGCGCGGCAAGAGTAGGGCAAGTCCAGACCAGCTTCTTCAGCAGCGTCTAGAATATAAGTATCATCTTCGACGTCAATTGTTTGGTTTAGTCCTTCAGCTTCGTTGATGAGTGTGACTTTGTAAGTTGCCATTTCAGTAATCCTCTCTTTTGCAAACGGCAGTATAAGTTATCCTAAAGCACAGGCAGGAAAAGACGACGGCTGATCTCATGATTAGCCGCTTTTTTAAATTTGCTTCAATTCTGATACTACGAGAAAAACTAGAGGATGTAACTGGAAATCGTCCGCGATTAGTAATGAAATTTAGTTATTTAATACTAATAAGTTTTATTTATACATTTATCGCCTAAATCACTCACTCATTAGCAAAGCTTATAAGTTAGGTAATAAAAGATGAATGAGTGAATAAATCACATAAAATGCGGATGGATTTGATGGCGTTTGTACCTAATTGATCTGCTAGATGAAAGGGTACATCAAGCCACCCTTGTTCGGACACTGCGTTGCCAAGACAAATCTGTAGAAGCTTCTGTGGAGAGCCGCAGGGTGAATTACTTTGTTTATTCAGACGAGGAGCTACAAGTGTCCGTTGTGGTATCTACAGCTTTACCAGCAGGCTGTATAGTTAAAGCATTGCTTTGCCCACACAGAAAACTTATAAACAGAACTGGTGACTATCATGGATGATTCTGAAGCACCTTTGGCACAAGCAAAAATACGGGTGGGTGTGGTTGGTACTGGGTATGCGGCAAAGTTTCGGAGTGAGGCGTTCCTGCAAGATGAGCGATCGCACTTAATTGCAATTGTCGGACATACTCCAGAAAATGCGGCAGCTTTTGCCAATAACTACCAAACTGAGGCGATGAGTTCTTGGCAGCAATTAGTAGAGCGAGAAGATGTAGATCTAGTAGTAATATGCACTATTAATCGAGATCATGGTGCGATCGCTCGTGCTGCGCTCACTCATGGTAAACACGTTATTGTAGAGTATCCCCTTTCTTTGGATGTCATCGAAGCTGAAGAACTCATTGCTTTCGCCAAAGCTCAAAATAAACTGCTCCACGTGGAACACATTGAACTCTTAGGGGGATTGCATCAAGCTTTAAAGCAACACTTAGAAAAAATTGGCGATGTTTTTTATGTACGCTACAGCACTATCAATCCCCAGCACCCTGCTCCTCGTAAATGGTCTTATAACCATGAGCTTTTTGGTTTTCCTTTAATTGGTGCGCTTTCGCGTTTACATCGTCTTACGGATTTGTTTGGCAAAGTCTTAACAGTTAACTGTCATCAGCGATTTTGGGAAACAGAAGCGCAATATTACCAAACGTGTTTTTGTACTACTCAACTGTGCTTCAGTAATGGGCTGTTAGCACAAGTAGTTTATGGTAAAGGCGAAACCATTTGGCAGCCAGAACGTAAATTTGAAGTGCATGGCGAAAAAGGTGGGTTAATTTTTGACGGTGACACAGGAGTTTTTATCCAAGCGCAGGAAACAATACCTATAGAAGTTGGTACTCGTCGCGGATTATTTGCTAAAGACACAAATATGGTGTTAGATCATATTTTTCATGGGACTCCTTTATACGTCACCCCAGAAGAAAGCTTGTATACCTTGAAGGTTGCTGATGCTGCTAAAAGAGCAGCTGAGACAGGCTTAACTATATTTATGAATGAGAAGTAATTAAAAGTTCATGAGAAGCGAAACAATTGTTATTTTATCCCAGCGAGAACTAGAGAAGATGCGTAAGGCAGGACGCTTGGCAGCCACACTGCTACAGCATCTAGAATCAATGGTGAAGCCTGGGGTAAGCACTCTCGAAATCAATGATGAAGCCGAACGTTGGACGCAGGCTCATGGAGCAAAAAGCGCTCCTCTTAACTACAAAGGCTTTCCCAAATCAATCTGCACGAGTGTGAATGAGGTAGTCTGTCACGGGATTCCTAATGCCAAGCAGATTTTGAAGGAAGGTGACATCATCAATATTGATGTGACGCTGATTGTTGATGGCTACCACGGTGATACATCCAAGACATTCTTTGTCGGTACTCCTTCACCAGCGGCAAAAAAACTAGTAGAGGTAACAGATGAGTGTCGTTACCGTGGGATTGCTGAAGTTAAACCAGGGGCCCGTATTGGAGATATTGGTGCAGCCATCCAAGAGTATGCCGAGGCACAAGGCTTTTCTGTAGTGCGAGATTTTGTAGGACATGGTATTAGCAACATTTTTCATACTCCACCGGATATTCCTCACTACGGAACTCGCGGTAAGGGTAAGCGCCTCAGACCAGGGATGGTATTTACAATTGAGCCAATGATTAATGAAGGGACTTGGGAAGTAGAAGTTCTCAGTGATGGTTGGACTGCTATAACCCGCGATCGCAAGCTTTCTGCCCAATTTGAGCATACCTTAGCTGTGACTGAAGATGGAGTAGAAATTCTCACCTTACCTGAAGGTGGTTAAGCTTCCATGAACAATAATCATTAAATGTAGGTAACTGACAACTGCTAACTATCTTTCCAACTTATTGGGAATGCCTTCGCAACCGCCAGGAATAGTGCCTCTGGTTTTTTCCCCACCCCAAGCACAGCAGTAATAACGTGCCGACTCAGGCAGACGTTGCACATTGGTAAAGTCGGCATTTTCTATGACAGCACCAGTGTGTTCGCCAGTTTCGTAGTTAGGTGGTATGGTGCGGCTGCGGGGTGATGCTGTTTTTACTGAACCGTAAAATAGCCGAATTCCGTTCAGGTCAGCATCGCGGAGTTTGGCATCGTATAAAATCGTGCGGGAAAGGTTGGCTTTTACTAAATCACAACCGCTGAGATTAGCGCGCACAAGATTAGCTTCGCTGAGATCAGTCCAACGCAAATCTGTAGCGGAAAGGTCTGCTCCGGCTAGCATCACGCCCAAATCGATGACGCGCACACCATCAAGGCGGTCTTCGGCGTAACCGCCAACACCGTTGAGAATGGCTCTACCTAAGCGGCGATCGCGTTTTAGAGGTGTTAGTAATTTTGAACGGGAGAGAAAGCGCAAAATCTTCGCTTTACCACTACCATCAACACTACTAAAAATTGCGGCGGTGCGTCCTTCGGCGATCGCTCTTTCTTGAGGCCAATCCTCTAATAATCCTTCTTCATCTAAAACTAAGTCTGAGATACCTTGAAAATAGGAATCTATCGTTTGCTGCTGGGTAATAATATTTTGCTGAACTGTCAACAAATTTTGCTGAATTGTTAGGTCTTTAGAAATCACATATTGTCGCCACGCTACGTAAACAGCGATGATGGCAATCAGGATTTGCCCTAAAGCGCCAAACCATTCTGCCAGAGTACCAGCAATGTCCCAGTTAATTTGACGTGCCCAAAAAATCACGCGATCGCCTAAACCGAAAAATTTCAACAAGCCAATGATGGCTGCTATTAATCCCAAAAATGCAACTAACAGTGTTCTACCTTGGGGTGAAAACCATTTTTCAATTACATTTTGCAACCAAGGTAATAGCATCGCCACAGATAGCAGCAAACTCAGCAGCGTTCCCAAAACGCCAATTATCCAATTATTTAAGGCAAGTCCGAGAAAAACGATCGCGATTCCTATTAAGGTAATCAGCAATGCTCTTGGCTTAACTGTGAATTGCTTGGTAGAGGGTGGCTGGATACTCGAACGGGCCTGTTGCAAAATCGCTGTATTTTGCGGAGATTGCAAAGACGAAATGGCAGCCAGGGCTTGCTGTGTAGCCAGGGCTTCTGGTGTCAGGTTATTTGCACCAGCGCCACCTTCAAAGTCATCTGGTTGCAAATCATTTTCCAGCGTTGATTCTGGGGTTGGTAGATCGGCGGAGTTGGATTCAATCGTCATTCTTTATATTGTGCCCCAGCAGACTCAGTTCCACATCTGTTTTATCTGAATTTCTACAGGGTAGGGTAGAACAAGATATGCAGTTTACAAGCAATTGCTATTCTGTACACCAGTTTGTGTAGATGAGAAATGCTTGGGCTATTTTACTTTTTTATTGGACAACTTGCATATTAACCAAATCTCTGAAGTTAAACATCTATCGTTATGTTCAGGAATTATTTGTGGTTCAAATACAGTTATCTTAATTCTTCAGCACCAACTTTATTTAAACTTATTAGTCAAACATTGATAAGTCTTATTTGTGGAACTTTGCGATATATTACATATGTTTTTAATTGATTTTATTAATTACTTTAACAGCATAGTTGATGATAAAACAATCGACAAATATTCTATATTAATAAGCAAATATCTTGCATTATATATGCCAAATGTGTTATATATTATAAATACTTGTGCTTGAATTCAATTAATGAGCATCAAATATTTTTTTACAAGAACAGTGTTGTTTGATACTATATTTTAAGAGAAACAAGTTTTAGCATCATAATTATGAGTTCTATAGGTACAGCATGGACTTTAGGCGCTGTTTAGTTGCCTCTGGTTTTATTACTTTCTCCACATTAGGTTGTGGTGATTGGACAAACTCAACGGCAAAAAATACCAAGCAAGTTGTACAAGAAAATAACGTTTCCCAATTGCTAATAAAAGCGAAGTCCACGCCAAAGGTAGAGGATTTATTGATTCAAGGTAATAATTTGCTAGATGCACATCGTTACCAAGATGCGATCGCAGCATACGATAAAGCGATCGCCCTCAAACCTCAGAGTGCAGAAGCGTGGATTAATCGAGGCAATGCTTTAACATCTTTACAACGCTACAAAGATGCAATAGTCTCCTATGATCAAGCAATTGCGATCAGACCTAACAAAGATATAGCTTGGTATAACCGAGGTAATGCTTTAACTGCTTTGCAAAGCTATAAAGATGCGATAGTAGCATACGACAAAGCGATCGCGATTAAACCCGACAAATACGAAGCCTGGATCAATCGAGGTATTGCCCTCACAAAGCTGCAACGTTATACCGAAGCGCTAAAATCTTACGACAAAGCGATCGCGATTAAACCTAATAAGCATGAAGCATACTATAACAAAGCTTGCTCTTATGCTTTACAGCGCAATGTGGACTTGGCGATCGTAAACTTAGATAAGGCAATTAAACTATTTCCTAGTAAGTATCAGAAATTAGCAAAAACTGATCCAGATTTTGTCAAAGTGCGTAGTGATAAACGTTTTCAGGAATTGCTCTAATAAGCTTTTGCCATTGCTACTGATTATTTGATTGGGATTTAAAATAGTAAAATAGAATTTTCTGCCCTTATCGGTTGTGGGCACGTCAATTTATTAGTATTGCTTTAATATTTATTGATAAATTAGGCTGTCAGCGCAGTATAATACTAATTTGTAATTCGTAATTTGTCATTAAAAACCAAATTTCATCTAAGTTTTCGGGTTTGAATCTGGTACTAGATTTTAGAAAATTGGTATAACCTTCAATTTATCTACATCTAGTAGGGTGGGCATTGCCCACCATATCCGGGTTTTGGTGGGCTAGATTTTAGATAATTGATATAAACTTAAATTTATCTATATATAAAACCTGTTTAAATATATATGAAAAAACTGTTAGTTACCGGAGCTAGTGGCTTTTTAGGATGGCATATTTGTCAAATAGCAAAGCAAGAATGGGAAGTTTATGGAACTTATTTTTCCCATGAAATAAATATTCCTGGCATCAAAATGCTGAAAGCGAATTTGACAGATTTTCAAGAACTCAAGAGTATATTTAGTGATGTTAGTCCAGCAGCAGTTATTCACACGGCTGCTCAATCTCAACCTAACTTTTGCCAAAATCATCCGCAACAATCATACGCAATTAATGTTACAACATCATCGAATATAGCTGGACTGTGTGCAGATTATTCGATTCCTTGCGCGTTTACATCAACCGACTTGGTTTTTGATGGCTTAAATGCTCCATATCAGGAAACAGATCCTGTATGTCCTGTGAATATTTATGGTGAGCAAAAAGTGATGGCTGAAGCAGGGATGTTAGAGCGATATCCTAATACTGCAATATGCCGTATGCCGTTAATGTTTGGTATGGCAACACCAACTGCTCAAAGTTTTATTCAACCATTTATTCAAACTTTACAAGCAGGCAAAGAGCTAAATTTGTTTATAGATGAATTCCGCACACCAGTGAGTGGAAAAACTGCTGCACAAGGCTTGTTATTAGCATTAGAAAAAGTTCACGGGTGCATTCACTTAGGCGGTAAAGAAAGAATTTCTCGTTATGATTTTGGTCAACTATTAGTAGAAGTATTTCAAATTCCTAATGCTAAAATTCAAGGCTGCCGACAACAAGATATAAAAATGGCAGCGCCCAGACCGGCAGATGTCTCTTTAGATAGTTCTAAAGCTTTTGCATTAGGATATCAGCCTTTATCTTTACGAAAAGAATTGCAGGAATTAATCAATAGTCAATAATGAAATTGTATTTGTTGTGTACCTAACCAGTGACGGAAATATGTTGATTTTCCCTTTTTCTGATCTCCAGTTTCGTCAATACACAAAATTATTTCTCTTGTGCTTACTGCTTGTCTGCACGGCGTAACCATCCCTGTTATATCATGTCCGCCTAATTAGTTATATTCTCGCATCTGTGCAAAAACCGCGAAATGCTCTTTCCCCGTAGTAACAAAACAGGGATCAGCCCTAATGATCAGCCTTCAACCGGACATAATATTAAAGATAATTAGCGGGGTCTACAGGTGAACCATTGTGTCGCACTTCAAAATGGAGATGGGGCCCGGTAGACAAACCGGTGGAACCCACAGCAGCGATCGCTTGTCCGCGTTGAACTCCTTGCCCTTCGGAAACATATAATTCGCTGGTATGTCCGTAAAGTGTAGTAACGCCTTTGCCGTGGTCAATTATTACAGCTTTGCCATAACCACCATACCATCCAGCAAAAATTACTGTTCCCGAATCAGCTGCCCGAATTGTACTACCATAGCTAGCGGCAAAATCCATACCTGCATGAAAGCGACGATAACCAAGAACTGGATGCATCCGCCAACCGAAGGGACTGCTAGTAGGTGCATCGCTAGGATATGCCAGCATCCCAGTTCCCCGAATGATAATGTTTTTACTGCTGCTGTTAGTCTTCGCCTGCGCCTCAACTCTTGCTTTGGCTTCTGCTACCTTTTGTTGAATCAAAACTTCTAGGTTTTGCGAATCTTGCTCTAGCTGATTTTGCGCCGCTTCTAAGGCCAAGCGATCGCTGTTTAGGCGTTGAATTAAATCTGTTTGTGACTGCGCTTGCGCTTGATAATCGGCTTTTTGCGCTAATAATTGCTCTCTAATTAAAGCAATTTCGTTTTTTTGGTGTTCTACTCCTGTTTGTTGTTTGATAATCTCGTTTGCTTGTGCATTGAGTTTTGCTAAAATCTGCTGATCTGCTTGGTAGACTAACTTCAGCTGATGACGACGACTGATAAAATCACTAATACTTTCGCTTTGTAGCAAAACTCCCCATCCTTGACTTGCAGGCGATCGCTGAAGAAACCGTAATCTTGCTACTGTGGCGACTTGGCGTTCTTCATAGGAACGTTGCGCCACAGCTAAATCAGCCTCCAACTGCTGGAGGCGTTGCGTAGCCAACTTTAATCGCAACTCGCTGTCTTGAATATGACTATTGGTAGTTTGTAAGTTTTGCTTTAATCCACTCAGGCGATTTTGAGCTTCTTTTTGCAGATTAGTTAAGCGATCGCGCTCTTTAACTACATTTTGACGCTGCTGCTTAACTTGTCGCTGCTGTTGTTTTAAAGTATTAATTGATGCTGTAGACGCCGCACGCACTGGCAATATTGGGATAAACACCAAACAAATGCATAAAATTATGCACCAAATTTTATTGTTTTTTCTCAATGGCACTACTATGCCGTAAAGCTTACCACAGCAATACTTCCAATCACTATGAGCATTTTTTCCAAAATTCGATTCACCCACTGCAACGCGCTGTCAAATTTATCTGCCAAGTTGTAACATAAACATTCCAACTATGTCAGCCTTAAGCAAGGGTATTAATTAATACTAATATTAACTACAGATAAATATCTGTGTACCCTGCGGAAGCCGCTTTGCGTCTACATCGATGTGCATCTGTGCTTTGATAATTACGAATTACGATAATTTACTTTCCAGTTTGTTAAATCAGCCAAAGAGCGATCGCGGTAACGTCCGTAACGCTCTTGTTTATTTTTGATTTTCACACCCAGTTCTGGGAAAATGCCAAAGTTGGGCGGCATTGGTTGGAAGTGCTTGGGCGAAGCGGAACTGATAAACTCAAACAGCGCACCCATCATCGTTGTGGGTGGTAGGGTTAGAGCTTCTTTCCCTAAAGCTAGTCGTGCAGCATTAATTCCTGCCAAGCAGCCACCAGCAGCCGCGGCGGTGTAGCCTTCAGTACCAATCAATTGTCCAGCCGCCAGTAAGTTAGGACGCTGTTTAAATTGCAGACTCGGATGCATTAGTTGGGGAGCATTAATAAAAGTGTTGCGATGCATCACTCCCAACCGCACAAATTCTGCATTTTCCAAACCTGGAATTAACCGGAATACCCGCTTTTGCTCACCCCAACGCAGATTAGTTTGGAATCCTACCATGTTCCAAAGCTGACCGGCTTTGTCTTCTTGTCGCAACTGCACAACCGCGTAAGGACGTTCCCCTGTACGGCTATCAGACAACCCTACTGGCTTGAGAGGGCCATAACGCATCGTGTCTTCACCGCGCAGTGCTTGTTCTTCAATGGGTAGACAGGCTTCAAAAAATTTCGCTGTTTCCCGCTCAAAATCCTTCAATTCTGTTTGTTCGGCTTTCTTGAGTTCTTCCCAAAAGTGCAGGTATTGCTCCTTATTCATTGGACAGTTGAGATAAGCAGCTTCGCCTTTGTCATAGCGGGAAGCCATAAAAGCAATATCGCGGTTAATCGATTCTCCTACAACGATTGGGCTAGCCGCATCGAAAAAGCTCAGGTATTCCATCCCTGTTAAGCGGCGTATATCTTCAGCTAAATCAGGACTAGTTAAAGGCCCAGTCGCCAACACTACAATTCCTTCAGGAATAGCAGGTATTTCACCTCGGCAAAATTCAATTAAAGGATGGCTAGCCAGAGTTTCTGTTAAGTCCTGGCCAAATTGCCCTCTATCTACTGCTAGCGCCCCACCAGCCGGAACAGCGTGTTCATCAGCTTTGGCAATGACAATAGAATTAAGTTGCCGCAGTTCTTCGTGCAATAATCCAGTGGCGCGATCGCTTGCCATTGCCCCAAAGGAATTACTACATACTAATTCCGCTAAATGTTCTGTATGATGGGCAGGACTAAAGCGATTTGGACGCATTTCATGCAAAATTACAGGCACTCCAGCCTGGGCTATTTGCCATGCTGCTTCTGTCCCAGCTAGTCCACCTCCAATTACTTGTATCGGTTGTTGAGCCATAGTTAAATTTTTAATTCCTGTTTTGATTAAAAATAATTTGCTAGGAGTGTATGTATATCAATCCTAACTGATTTGTGAAAATTAAAATTTCCAGATTTCCGACTTTTATTAGAAGTCGGTAATTTAGATTTAAATAGGTAATTCATCACAAATTAAGATAATTTCTCAGATTTGTGAAGGTAGTATTTTTCTTTAATTGCTTCCACCTCTTGTCTCAGCCCATTGGCATGAAGCAAACCAACATAACCTTCTAATAGTCACTATCTGCCAATTCAACAGGAAAAGCCGCGCGAGTGTAAACACTTAAAGCAGCTTGGAATGCAGCGATGGAAACTTCGATGTTGTTGGCTTTGTCTTTGGGTATTCTCTTACTGTAAGCAAGTCTCAAGTTATTTTGTGTCGAAGCCCAATCAACAGGAAAAGCTTCACGAGTGTAAACATTTAAAGCCGCTTGGAATGCAGCGATCGCAACTTCAATGTTGTTGGCTTTGTCTCCAAGTATTCTCTGGCTATAAGCAAGCCCTAAGTTATTTTGTGTCGAAGCCCAATCAACAGGAAAAGCTTCACGAGTGTAAACATTTAAAGCCGCTTGGAATGCAGCGATAGAAACTTCAATGTTGTTGGCTTTGTCTCCAAGCATTCTCTGGCTATAAGCAAGCCCTAAGTTACTTTGTGTCGAAGCCCAATCAACAGAAAAAGCTTCACGAGTGTAAACACTTAAAGCCGCTTGAAATGCAGCGATCGCAACTTCGATATTGTTTGCTTTGTCTTTGAGTATTCTGTCACTGTAAGCAATTCCCAAGTTATTTTGTATCGAAGCCCATTCAACAGGAAAAGCTTCACGAGTGTAAACACTTAAAGCCGCTTGAAATGCAGCGATGGAAACTGCAATATTGTTGGCTTTGTCTCCAAGTACTCTCTGGTAATAAGCAATTCCCAAGTTATGTTGCGTAGAAGCCCAATCAACAGGAAAAACTTCGCAAGTGTAAACACTCAAAGCAGCTTGAAATGCAGCGATGGAAACTTCAATATTGCTGGCTTTGTCTCCAAGTATTCTCTGGTAATAAGCAGTTCCCAAGGTATTTTGCGCGGAAGCCCATTCAACAGGAAAAGCTTCACGAGTGTAAACCCTCAAAGCTGCTTGAGATGCAGCAATGGAAACTTCGATGTTGTTGGCTTTGTCTCCAAGTATTCTCTGGTAATAAGCATATCCCAAGTTATTTTGCGTCGCAGCCCATTCAACAGGAAAAGCTTCACGAGTAAATACTGTTAATACTATTTCATAGCCAGTAATGGCAATTTCTATGTTGCTGGCTTTGTTACCCAAAGAGAATTGTTCAATTAAAGTACTAAAATTAAATACATCTACAGCCCTTGATTGTGCTATCTCTGCTTCTACTTGTGTCAAGGCTTTACTTGCCCAATGCCGCAATTCTTTTACTAGATTCAAATTGAGTTTATCTGTATTTGCAGCCAGCAAGGGATAAACAACCTGTGCATCGCATCTGCTATCTGCTGTTAGTTCCAGCGCCTGCATCAAGAAATACAAGTATTCTTGTCCTTTAGCAGTTGATGATAAATTACTATACACTCCAAGCAACCGTCCTGCCATATTCATTAAACGATTAGCTTGGTTTTGTTCACCTTGCTTTAGTAGATTACTTGCCTTTTCCAGCATCTTTTGTGTTAAGTCAGCATCAAGTATCTCTCGGTTCGCCTCCAAAATCTCCAATTCTTCGCCGCTAGGACAATTCAACAGGCTTTGAATGAGTTCAAAATAGACTTGCTGACGCTGTTCGTTCATGGGCATATACATTCAATAGATGTTATTTTCCCATAGAAGTTCTTCAACAGTTTGGTTTTAATTCAGGCACTTGGCGGATAACATCGATAAACTTCGCTGCTTTAAAATTTTACAGTATTTGTGGCACAATTTGATTTAAAATTGGTAAAAAAATAATTTAATAACAAAATAGCTAAAATTATTGAACCGTAAATATTTCAGATAACAGCAGTATTGTTTATAAAAATTATAGCGCTTTTTTAAAGTGGATAGTAAATATTTAATGGGCATCATCTTCTTTATTTTCTTTGATGCTTTGTTGATGAATTAAATGAGCCGTTAGAGTTATCATTCTGGGATTGCTTTTGTAACCAATTAGTTAACATAGCAGAAAGTTGAGACAAAGAATCTTCTAACTTAGGTGAAATTTTTAATGGCAAACTTCCTGATCGGACATGAAGTGAACGTTGTGGAAAGGGAATTTGAATATTATGTAGTCGTAAACTTTCATCTATTTGAAAGTAAAGGTCACTTTTAATTTGAAATTGCCTTCTAGGTTTTGAAATCCAAACTAGCAACTGAAAATCTAAAGAATCTTCACCGAATCCTTTAAACCAAACTTTTGGTGCTGGCTTATTTAAAACATCAGGATGATTATTTGCTGCTTCCAGCAGTGCAGAACGCACGTGATTCAAATCTGATTTATAAGCCAAACGCACGGGTAATACTAAACGAGACACACGGTTGTGATGGCTCCAATTCACTACTTCTTTATCTAATAAACGAGAATTGGGTACAATCACCAATATGTCATCTAAAGTATGGATGTGAATACTGCGGGCAGTGAACCGTTCTACTGTTCCCATATATTCACCAATTTCTACAAAATCTCCAATTTGAATCGAGCGTTCAAAAGTAATAACTAAGCCACTGATTAATTCTTTTGCTACTCCTTGCAAACCAAATCCGATTGCTACACCCAAGATACTAGCTAAAATTGCCAGAGAACTGATATCTAAACCCCAAATTTGGAGTAAAATAACAGTGCCGATAAATATTAAGCTATAGTTAATAATAACTGCGATAGACTGTTGAACGCCGCGACTAACACTTGTGATTTGAAGTACACGCGATCGCAACAAATTTGTCACTGCTCCTGCAACAGCTAGCAATCCAAAAAATAAACTTATTAAAATCAATATATTAATAACTGAATACGAACTTTCACCAAGAGAAATAACAGGTGATGTCAGACTCATCCGAAGAATATTAGTAATGCGCTGGCTCCACTCTCGCGTTAATGGAAATAAGTCTGTAATGTAAATAATAGCTCCTAACCACACTCCAGCACGCACTAAGGAAAGTGTCAATTGCAAAAATAATTCAATTCCTTTGGGTTGCGCTCCCGTTTCTGGATCATTTGCTGCCCTTGGCACTAGCCTTCGTAACCAGTAGCACCAAATCCAACCTAAAATTTGATGTAGAATAAATGCACTGACTACTGACAAGAATACAAATAATATTGCCCTCCAGATATAACTTAACCTTCGTTCTTGTTGACCTTCTCTAATTCCCTCAGTAATTCTTTGCGCCCAAATTTCAGCCTGTTCTTGTTGTGTTCTACCAGTCGGAGTGTCTTGTGAAGTCACTGTCACCAAGTGGCGACCATTCACCCTGACAACGGGCAATTGATTATCTTCGATAATCTCAACTTTCACAGGTTCAGTGGAGCGCACTGCTTGTTTTAAAATCAAATTGGCATCAGCAGCACGATTCTCGGCACTAAATTGACCTGCTTCACTGACTTTAAATAATTGGCGGCCATCGAGTGTAATGGCAGCAGTTGGTCTTTGTTGCGCTTGTACTGGTACTACAGTTAGTAAGCAACCTAGAATTACTATCCAAGAAATGGCTTTGATAGTGATAGGAATACGAAAGCGATAGAAGAATCTCTGGATCTTGTCGGAAATTTTTTGCCAAACAGAAGATATCTCTGCATTCATTTGATTTAACTTACTCATCAGCACCGTTGATAATAGTAAAAATCAGCGCAAATTAACTCCATCTGAAGTGGGTTAATCATCATGCGCTATGCAGATACTGTTGAAGCTGCAAATTTACATGAAAAAACCCCCAAGAGCATGGGGGTTAATTTTGCACCAAAAGACGTTTAGTAGTTATGCACCCTGAGAGTAATTCAAATGTACTAGTTTATTCTCTCATAACTGGGCAACATTATTTTGGGAATTTTTTCAAGAATTGTTTTTTCTTGTTCTTTTGCTACATCCCCCCAATGGGAGGTTTTACCCAAGAGGAGTTTAACAATTTGAGGAATTATACCAGTTATCCGAGATATTGCAACAAATTGGTTACCCTTCAAAACCGCAGCTACAGAAGCAATTATAAGTTGCACACTTGCGTAAAAAACGGTATTAGGCGGTAGTAATTCAGTAGAGAACAGGTTGTAAATATTTCTGTAAATTTATTAAATATACTAAGAAAATACCCAGCAGTCTCTGCTGCGGAGGTGGTTTATAAGTCTTACACAAGAAACGTGGTTACTTTACCAACAAGCGCGACATTTTAAGAGCATTAATAGCACAATGTTAAATTGATCAAGCTAGAAGCATGGCAATGTATGCTTAATAAGTAGCTAATCGCAGACCCATGTGCCCAAATTTACATAAAAGCTGCAATTTTGTAGTTACTGAGCGTGAAATGGGTACTTTGAAGATCATAACTCTTCAGGTACGAGCAAATTTATGCATCATGTTTTCGAGGCAGATCAACTCACTTGGTTAATAGTTGGCGAAAACTTCGTCATTTCTTGCTGTTATTGGATAATTGGTAGTGTAATCGCCTACGGGGTTTGGCGTAATCGGGTGGCTGGAGTTGACTCACTTGTGGTTACAGTGGCTATTATTTTCTTCAGTTGCGCCTTTGGTCACGGCTTGCATGGGCTGAAAATGCTGGGGTTAATTCATTCACTCCTCTGGCAAACAGTAGCAGACTTTCTCACAGTTGTTATTGCATTACGATTTCTCAGCTTTTACAAAAGTTTTGATTTACTCGCTTGTTTCAGTCAGATCTTCGCATCAAAGATGGAACTGGAGAACAAAAACCAACTCTTGGAAAAAGCTATGACAGAACTTAAGCAGACGCACACTCAGTTAGTTCAACAAGAAAAAATGTCGAGCTTGGGACAATTAGTTGCAGGCGTTGCACATGAAATCAATAACCCAGTTAACTTTATTTACGGCAACTTGGCTCATGTCCAAGAATATGCAGAGAGTCTGTTGAGCATTGTGAAAGCTTACCAAGCTAAATTTCCTCCACCATCGCAAATTCAAAGGCTAACCGAAGAAGTTGATTTAGAGTTTCTCCAAGAAGATTTGCCAAAAATCTTAGCCTCCATGAAAGTGGGAAGCGATCGCATCCGACAAATTGTACTGTCACTGCGAAATTTCTCGCGCCTAGATGAGGCTGAACTGAAAACTGTGAACATTCATGAAGGAATTGATAATACACTCATGATTTTGCAACACCGTCTCAAAGCAAAACCAGAGTGTCCAGAAATTACGGTTGTCAAAGATTATAGTAATTTGCCCGATGTCGAGTGTTATCCTGGCTCACTCAATCAGGTAGTTATGAACATTCTCACAAATGCAATAGATGCACTGGAAGAAAGCACTACCCAAAAATCCTATCAAGAGATTAAAGATCATCCTGCTCAAATTACAATTCGGACTTCTCTGACAGCAGAACAATGGGTAGAAATTACAATACAAGATAATGGAATTGGGATTCCTGAACATCTTCAGCAGCAAATTTTTGAGCCATTTTTTACCACAAAACCCATAGGCAAAGGAACAGGAATTGGTATGTCGATTAGCCATCAGATTATTGCCGAAAGGCATCATGGAAAGTTGGCTTGTTTTTCAACTTTGGGTAAAGGAACAGAATTTGTCATTCAAATCCCATTGACACAGGGCAAATATGGAACGGCCAAACAATCAAACTATGTATGTTTGACTCATAAGTAAGCTTTAGAAAAACCTGCTGTGTGACTAAGAGTCGTACAAAGCAGGTTGAAATAAGGCACAGGTTAAGCACTAACCTGTAATTCATGTATTTTATACTACGAAGTTGATAAAAGAGTTCAATCGATAGACTGTTGTTTGCTTGATAGATATAGATTATACTAACTATTTACCTATATTTTTTAGTGGTGAGATATCTAAAAATTAGAAAGACAACCCAGACTACAGGTTTACCATACAAGCTAGAAAAGAAGCACTCCAGTCCATAAGTCTGTTTACCAGCTTTTGTGACTACCATATTCCCTGCTAACAAATACACTTTATTCTTACGGAATAAATGCTAGCGAAAGAATACCCACAATATGGTTAGCCAGGAGATAACAGTCAACTCATCCTAAGTTACATTCATACAGCTATTTTCCCTGCATCTTTGCATCTTTGCGTTCCTGTTCCCCAAAGACTTTGCCGCAGGCTACCACGGAAAACACCAAAACCAACGCCAATCCAACACCAGGGAAGTATCATCTCAGTAGTTACGGGTCTAGTTGAGCTTGCATAAGTAAAAATAGCCTCCTAAAGGTAGAAATTACAACTTGACTTTTGATTGATGAGTCTTTTACTGCTATTCGCCAAAATTTGACTGTACCTAGCATAGTCAAAATCGAGGATAAATCGTGGCACTATTAAAAATTGAGGATTTCAATCCCGATTACTCGAAAATTTTTGGTGCTCAAAACATTATTGATTACAGCGTATATTCTGATACTGCAAATCAGAAAATTGGCTCTGTCAAAAATATTTTAGTTGATGAAAATGATGGTAGCTTTCGATATTTCATTGTTGATTTAGGATTCTGGATTTTCGGTAAACAGGTATTACTCCCTATTGGGCGTTCTCGGATTGACTATGATCAACAACGAGTTTACGCCAAAGGTTTGACTAAGGAGCAAGCAGAAAATTTACCTGAGTTTGCTGAAGCGTTACGGATTGATGATGAATATGAAGAATGGGTAAGAGCAGGTTATCTTTTTGGCGCTACTAACGTTGGTATCGATTCACTACATGGTGTTGACTCATTAGGAAATCTGCTCGCTCCGAACATACCCTATGATCCAGTAGCTTTGGGTGAAGTTGCATCTTTATCAGTTCCTCATGCAGATCACAAAACAATTCATCTGCCAGCATCGATAAATCCATTTATTGACTGCGAAACTTATATGTCTGAAAATATATCCTCTTTGTACGGTATTAATGAAGAGGATCATCCATTGCTGAAATCTTATTCAGAAAGATTGGCAAACAGTAGAAATCGTATCAGTAGAAATTAATTTTCTTGTGTTGCATAAATGCGGGATGAATTCAGAGTTTTGACCAAAGCTAAAGATTGATTCTTCGCGCTTTTGCGCGAAACAAAATTCGTCCCGTCAATCAGTAATGCCAATTTTCTGATTCGTATTTTGGCTCATGTTTACAAAGATTGTTGCCATGCTTGAAAAAATTCTGAATCATGTTTGCAATGAGAACATAATTTTTAATCACGACATAAATAAACAAGAGAGTTAACACATACAGGAGGCAACTTACTAATGAGTAAATCGATAGGACAAACACGTTGGGCGATCGCTGAAGGGTACATCCCCGCTTACAGTCATGGGCCGGAACCACAGTTTACCAGCCATGAAACCGCCTGCTTATTGAATGCTTCTGACCAAGATGCCCATGTAGAAATTACAATTTACTTCAGCGATCGCGAACCAGTTGGCCCTTATCGGATAGTTGTACCAGCAAGGCGCACTAAACACCTACGCTTCAACGACCTCACTGACCCCGAACCCATTCCTCACGATACCGATTATGCCAGCGTCATTGAGTCAGATGTGCCAATAGTTGTCCAACATACCCGTCTTGATTCCCGTCAGTCGGAGAATGCTTTGCTCACTACTATTGCTTACGCTAGCAGTAATTAAACGCACAATTTTATGCTAGCTGGGATTACCAAGATTCACTTCATAATTTAAGCAGCACTTCAATCTGATGTTAGTCCAGTTAAGGCGCTAGGTGAGGTGCTGGAAAGGCTGCAACCTAGCTCTTTGACTCTTGGATTTTAGCAACTTAACTATATATAAGCTTTGAGTTAATTTCGTAAAACTGGGAAAAACTTTTATGGTCAAGATTGGATATCACGCTTCCCATGAACAATTCAAACCCAGCGAACTGCTGAAATATACCCAAATTGCAGAACAAGGAGGTTTTACTCTTGCTCTTTCTTCCGACCACTTCTTTCCTTGGAGTGAAGAACAAGGCCAAAGTGGTTTCGCCTGGTCTTGGCTTGGTGCAGCTATGCAAGCAACCCCTACACTTTCCTATCGAGTTGTTTGTGCCCCAGGACAGCGCTATCATCCGGCTATTATTGCCCAAGCAGCTGCTACTTTGGCAGAGATGTTTCCTAACCGCTTTTGGCTCACCGTAGGCAGTGGTCAAGCACTCAATGAACATATTACTGGAGACAAATGGCCTTGTAAAAGCGATCGCAATGCTCGTCTCAAAGAATGTGTAGATATAATCCGTGCCCTTTGGCAGGGAGAAACTGTCACCCATCGCGGTCTAATCTGCGTTGAAGAAGCAAAGCTTTATACTCGCCCAGAAAAACTACCCCTGATCATCGGTGCTGCTGTCACTGCTGAAACCGCAGAGTGGTTGGGTAGTTGGGCAGATGGATTAATTACCATTTCTCGCCCCCCAGAGAAGTTAAAAAAAGTTGTCGATGCCTTTCGTAGAGGAGGAGGGGAAGGCAAACCAATGATTTTAAAAGTGCAGCTTTCCTACGATCGCAACGAAGATACAGCGCTACAAAAAGCGCATCAGCAATGGCGTAACAACATTTTTAAGAACATTTTAATGACAGAATTACGCACCCCGCAACAGTTTGATGCTGCGGGTGAGTGTGTACAGCCAAAAGAACTATATGAACATGTCCGCATTTCGGCAAATCCTCAACAGCACATCGAATGGTTGCAAAAAGATGTTGAGCTGGGGTTTGACGAACTAATTCTGCACAATGTCAACCGGGAGCAGCAGCAATTTATCGAAGTCTTTAGCGAGAAAGTGATTCCTGCTCTAACATAAGGCAAAAGTATGAGTGCTGCTTCGTGTGCCATCAGTTTAGCTATTATCTGGAATATTATTTGGAAAACTGCGATTTCTTAAAGCGACTGCGCGCAGCCGCGCTTTTTTAGTCGGTAATGTTGTCCTCAATGTTCTTAAAGAAGAACTACCAGAAGAAAGAAAAAGCTGCTTCTGGGCTTTTGCTCTTGGTGCAGGAGCTTATGCAATTGTTTTGTTAGCCCTTTAATACTTTAGTTGCAAGCGATCGCTAACTGCTGATTTCGCTGTTATTTACAATATATTCAAATCCTTTGGCGAAAACAACCGATGATAAATTCATCCAGTTAGATATCATTTATCTTTATTAAATTTAATTACTATGATTGACGCATTCGATAGTTAGCCACATTTTGATAATATTTCTATCTTAGAATTTGCTAAATTTGGCAGATGATATTTTTTTATGATTTATTTAATAATTTTGTGTTAACTAACTTAAATTATTTTGATTAATCATTCAATAGTAAGAGGAATTAATTGTATGGAAAAACTAGCATGATAATAACACACACAACATAGAACAAAGGAAAATAAGATGGCACTTGTAAAACTTGAAGATTTTTACCCCGATTATCGTGATCACTCCTCGGAATTAGATGATATCAAGAATTTAGATGTCTATGCTCAAGGCGATGATAAAGTTGGCTCTGTATCTGATGTTTTGGTAGATGAACAGACTGGTAAATTCCGCTATTTTATTGTAGATACAGGATTTTGGATTTTTGGCAAAAAAGTGTTGCTACCTGTAGGACGCGCCAACGTTGATTACAATAGCAAACGAATTTATGTCTATGGGCTAACCAGAGAGCAAGTAGAAAGTCTGCCAAACTTGGATGATTTGGAAAAAATTGACTACGACTATGAAGAGCAAGTACGCGGTGTTTATCGTGGCTCTGTTGCTACTTCTGGAGTAATGCAACCTGCTATCTATGATCGTGACACTTACAGTTATGACCAAGAACCATCTTTATATAACGTTAACGAACAGGATGGTCAAACTTTAAAACTGTATGAAGAACGGTTGATAGCTAATAAACAACGCCGCAAGGCTGGAGAAGTTACAATTGGTAAACACGTGGAAACAGACACTGCTCGTGTTGCAATACCTGTAGAAAAAGAGCGCGTAGTGATTGAGCGCACAAGTCCTACAGATACTACGCCAATTAATCCTCAAAATGCATTTCATGATGGTGAAGTTGCTCGTGTGGAAATTTATGAAGAAACGCCTGATATAAGTAAAGAAGCTGTTGTACGCGAAGAAGTTCGAGTCCAGAAGGTTGTAGATACAGACACAGTTGAAACTACTGATACAGTAAGACGCGAAGAGTTAGATATAGATACTCAAGGTCGCCCAATTGTAGACAAACAATAGCACTTCTAAAATTTGTGGATAGATGTTTGAGGATGGAGTTGAGAGCTATCAGGCTTCTCAACTCCTAGTTATTGATTAATAATAAGCTTTCACGTATTTAATGTGTCTGCACTTAATAGCTAAAATGCTTCCAGTAATTATTTTATTTAATTTTAAATTTTGAATCGCTTATTAGCTGTTACAATACTGACAAATATCAAACCTTTGAACGCTAAAAATAGTCCAGTACAGGCTTGTTGAGGAATTTCTACTTGACTTGAGATTTCAAAGAGGTAATTGTAACCTCTGCATTTTATATAAATAAATATTACTGCTTTATTAGTTGATAGGGAAAAGGTAGTTAATTACTGTGTAATCATTGTTGGCAATTGCCCGCAAGGGCAGTGCGCGTAGCGAAACCGCACTTCATTACATTTTACTTAAAAGCTAGCTCATAACTGTGTCATCAAGAATTAAGCAATACTTGTAAATACCTTGTTATGGTTGGTAATGAGATAAAGTGACATGAGCATTTATTTAAGAATTGGCTACGAGGTCATATTAATATGCCCAAATGGAAACTAGTAACAGAATTTACATTTGATAGCGCTCACTACATCAAAGATTACGATGGGCCTTGTGGTCGGATGCACGGGCATACTTATAAAGTTAGAATTGAGGCAAAATCATCACAACTGCACTCTTCAGAATACTGTCCACACCCAGTCATGGTAGCTGACTTTAGGACTTTACGTTGGGCTAAACAAGATGTATCTAAAGGAGGACTTGACCACTGTATTCTTAACGAAGTCTTACCTCCTGAATACGAAACAACTGCTGAGATGATTGCCAAGTACATTTACGAGCAAACTCAGAAGCGCTTACCATCAGATGTGCAACTCAAAGTCCGAGTTTCAGAAACGGCTAATAGCTGGGTAGATTATGAAGAGTGACATTCTCCAGTTAGCGGTTTCAAAACCAACAATTTAATCTATAGGACTCATATTTGATTTTTGAACAAAATTCAGTACACCTTTATTCCTTCTTCCCAGTCCCCAGTCCCCAATCCCCAGTCCCTTACCTCTACGAGTGATTCAGAAATCAAATCGGATTGCTATAACTTCTTGCTGTAAATATAATAAGTATATCTACAGTACGATCTTAGAATGTATTGCATATAACAGTAAATCCTACTGTTATATGTTCTAAAACTACTATTCCATATACAAATAAGGCGCTCAGTGCGTTTTTCAAATTATCAATTTGATTTACTAATTCTTAAACTTTATAAAGTTATAAATCGCTATATTAAGCTTTTGATAATACTTGTCTCAGCTTCTATACTCATGGCATGATTTGCTATCGGAATTGTGTAATCTGAAAGAAGCTAAGCTAATTATTAAATTGAGGTCTAATGACTCCCACCATTATGCGTCAGCTTTGGTCTGTGGTTGAAACTTCCCACGCCAAGACCCTCTTGCAGCTAGACGATGCTAGCTTGGTGCAGTGGTTGGTAAAACAAACCAACACCCAAGCGTTTTTAGAACCCAAGGAAACCGATTTCCTCAGTGATTACATTCAATCTCGTCTCGCTCTCATTCGCGATCTTGTTTATGAGCGGCAGTGTTAATAATAACAGAATCGCAATGAATTAGTCCGTAGTTCCAAGTAATAAATCTTGGTTATTAACTATTGACTTTTTTGATGAAAATAAGCCTCTACTAAGCAGTCGGAACCAATCACGCGCCAACGAACATTTTCTAAAGGCAAAGCCTCGTCCATGGTGGTAAAACCTAAATCACCCACAGGTGTGGGGGCATGGTTACCACCAATAATTTTAGGAGCAATAAAGGCAAGAATTTTTTGTACCGCTCTTTGAGCGATCGCACTAGCAGCTAAAGTACCACCACACTCCCACAACACGCTACAAAAACCCCGCTCATACAAGTGTGCCATTGCCCCGTCAGGTGTCAGTGATGTGAATTTTACTACCTCCACTCCTTGTTTGAGCAAAAATTCTTGAAAATGAGGGTTAGCTCCTACCTCCGTCATCACCAACGTGGGAGCGTCTGTAGTTTGCCACAAACGGGCAGTTTCTGGCAAATTGAGACGGCGACTCATCACCACCCGCAAGGGATTATGCGCCCCCACCTGACGGCTTGTTAAGTAAGGATTGTCTTGCCGCACAGTATTACCACCAACAATTACTGCATCACAAGCCGCCCGTAGTTGATGGACTTCACTGCGGGCGGCTTGGTTTGTTACCCAGGCGCTATGACCAGAAGTAGTAGCAATTTTGCCATCTAAAGTCATGGCATATTTCAAAATACCTAAAGGGCGCTTATAGAGAATGCGATGAACAAAGGCTTCATTGAGTTGGCGGCAAGCTGCTTCTTCCACTCCTACTAAAACTTCTATTCCCGCGGCTTGTAAACGCGCAATACCGCCTCCAGCCACGAGTGGATTGGGATCTACCATACCCACTACCACCTTTGCTACTCCAGCCTTTACCAAAGCTTCCGAACAGGGAGGAGTGCGTCCATAGTGATTGCAGGGTTCGAGATTGACATAAGCTGTAGCACCGCTAGCCCTATCTCCTGCTGCTTTCAAGGCAAAAACTTCTGCATGAGGCTCACCTGCGCGGGGATGAAACCCTTCCCCAACAATCTCTCCATCTTTGACAATCACTGCTCCCACTAGCGGATTGGGTGAAGTGCGTCCCAAAGCACGACGAGCAAGTTCCAAACACCGCTGCATCATGGCCCGATCAAAGTCACTTCCTAGCTGTTCTTTCGCTGGAGAATTTGATTTAACTGCCGACTCCACTAAAATTGCCTTTTCTTGAGGGTAATTAGGTAAGGATGCATCCGCTTGAGCAACCATTGGGGAGTTATCCATAAATTTCGGGAAATAACTTAAATATTTTGTGCGCTAGCTACTTTTGCCTATCTGGACTGAAATCAGCCTCTAAAATTTACATTTAACTTAACTTTACCTTGAATCAATATTGCCAGAGGTTGCTGAAATTCCAGAAAAATTTAGGAGTGAGAAGTACAAGAACGCGTTAGCGGCTCCTCACTCCTCACTCCTAAAATGCTTCTTGGTATTTACCTAGACTAAATTTCTTAAGATTGCTCTAAAAATTTTATCTGCTGCCACCAGCGATTCAGCGGATAATAAACCACAGGTGCCCAGAGGCTGCTGAGAATAGCAGAAGCAAGGGCAACACGCTGATAATATGCCCAAATGTATTCTGTTTTGCGATCGCCCATCAAAGTCAATTCCAACCCAAAGATTGTTTCTGCCACAAATGCCATTACAAAGACAATTAAGGCAATAGAAATAAAGTCTTCCTGGATAAAACGCTGCTTCTGAATCAAACCAGTCAACATTCCCACTATCCCCAAAGTCACGGCATGAGTAGGATTAGGCGATGTCAGTGCATCTTGAAGTAGCCCCAAAACTATACCTGCTAAGGCCCCAGCAAATACTGAACGTTTTACGCTCCAAGCTACCACCCAAATCAACAGCCAGTTAGGCCCAATTCCTAACAATTCCATACCTGGTAAGCGGGATGGCAACATCAGCAAACATAACAACACAGACCCAACTGTAACTGTCCAATCCACAAGTTGACGTGTACGCGGATGCCAACGATTAAGAGGTTGAATTTTAATTTGGGATTTTCTCCCTGACGATTTTGACTTTTTTTGTTTGCTGCCACCAAATACAGGAATCTTCATCGTATTGAAGGATTAATTGAAAATTGAATTAATTAGACTTTTGTGGCTCTTGGGTTATTGATTGCGGTTGTTCTAACTCTGGGGTAGCTGGTTTCGGGTATACAGCTACCCAATCTAGTGACCGGATTGGCGGGAACAGCTCAACTTTTGCAATTGATGCCGGCAATTTCTTTAAATCCAAAGACTTGATTCTGCCTACTGCTAAACCAGAAGGAAACTTCTGGCTATAAGTAGATGTGGATACCAAATCCCCGATTTTCACATTGGGCACTTTTTCATAAAACTCCAGCACCGCTTCAGCTGAAGAATCTCCCCGCAAAACGCCTTTGGCTGAGGTACGACTAATTGTTACACCCACTTGGCTTTTAAGGTCACTAATAAGTAATACACGACTAGTATTAGGCGTTACACTTTCTACCAAACCCACCAATCCGCCTTCTGCCTTGACAACAAACCCTTCTTGGATTCCTGAATTCGCGCCGCGATCAAGGGTAATTTGCTGCCACCAGTGGTCAGCACTGCGTCCCACCACCCGTGATGGAACTGGGCGCGATGAAATTGGCTCCTTCTCTACGTAGCCCAAGAGATTTTGTAAATTTTTATTTTGACTTTGCAAATCTACTATGCGTGTTTGCAACTCCAATATCCGGGCATCCCTGAGCCGTTCTTCAGGAGTTGGCCCTGCTTGTAACATCTGCAACGGACGGGTAATCCCCTGATATACCTCTAGCAGAAGTGTTCCTTGAGTCTGCCGCAATATCCAAGCGCTACCTACAACTAAAGTTATTAAACCAATTTGTAAAGCTTTCCGATCCCACCAGCGACGTAATATAACCATATATCCATACCTTGTTTATATCTTTAAATTGTTTTAGGAAATATTAGGCTATATATATAAAACCCAATATCAGATAGTGAATTCTCAGTAATACGGAATCCAATATCTGATACTTTTACTACATATTGCGAGAACGCCCGCTGAATACTCGTTCCAGTTGTTTAAAGTTTTCTAACACACGCCCTGTTCCCAGGACAACACAGCATAAAGGATCGGCAGCAATGTGCGTTACAATGCCTGTCTCATGACTAATTAAGGTGTCTATACCTTTGAGTAAGGCCCCGCCACCAGCGAGCATAATTCCTCTGTCAATAATATCTGCTGCCAGTTCGGGAGGTGTACGCTCTAGCGTCCGCTTCACAGCTTCTATAATTACTGACAGCGGTTCTAACATACTTTCACGGATTTCTGGGCCTTTAATGGTGACAGTTCGCGGTAGCCCAGAAAGCAAATGTAAGCCTCGGACTTCCATCATTGCATCATTATCATCATTAGTGGGATAGGCAGAGCCAATCCGAATTTTGATGTCCTCAGCAGTACGTTCTCCAATCACCAAGTTATGAACTTTCTTCATATACTGGAGGATTGCTTCTGTGAGTTCATCGCCAGCAATGCGTACTGATTCACTCAGCACTGTACCTTGGAGACTTAGCACTGCAACTTCTGTTGTGCCACCACCAATATCGATGATCATATTGCCAGTCGGTTCAGCAACTGGTAACCCTGCACCAATTGCCGCAGCTACTGGTTCATCAATTAAATAAACTTCTCTAGCTCCGGCTTGAGTAGCTGCATCCATTACAGCTCGTCTTTCTACACCTGTGACGCCGCTAGGAATGCCAATAACAATTCGCGGTAGAATGAGAGACCTGCCCCCACTTACACGTTGGATAAAGCTTTTCAACATTAGCTCGGCTGTATCAAAGTCAGCGATTACGCCATCACGCAAAGGGCGGAGCGCAACCACATTTCCAGGTGTTCGACCGAGCATTTTTTTTGCTTCTTCTCCTACTGCCAATGCAATCTTTTCGTTTTGATCAATGGCAACTACCGAAGGTTCTTGGAGTACAATACCTTTACCAGATACATATACAAGGGTATTGGCAGTACCGAGGTCGATACCCATATCCCACGATGAGCGAAAGTTCCTGAAAAAACCCACGCGTGTCTAAGCCCCCTATTTGTGATAATTGTGACTATAACGGGAATGGTTATTTGTGCTGGATTTTATTACGTTTTTGATCCTGAGTCCAGTAAAACAGCTTATTCTGTTGGATAATTTTTGGCAATTTTTACTACATCTCAGCCCTCTAATTTTTGATATTCTCTGATCTAGTTAGTATATCCGTATACTTTTCTAGAATGTCACGAGTAATTTGTATCATTTTTAAGCCTAGCCATATTGCTAAATCTTTAACATATTTTCATCACTTTCACAATTCGCTATGATCAAGTTCGGGATAAATAAGTACGTATGTACTGAAAGGTAACGCACATGAGCATCAATGTTGTCACTCTCGTCGGTCGTGTAGGCACCGACCCAGATATTAAGTATTTTGAATCAGGAAGTGTCAAGTGTAAATTGACGCTAGCTGTCAATCGCCGTTCACGTAATAAGGATCAACCTGATTGGTTCGCTTTGGAACTATGGGACAAGACAGCAGAGGTAGCGGGCAATTATGTACGCAAGGGAAGCTTAATAGGAATCAAAGGTTCCTTGAAGTTTGATACATGGAACGATCGCCAAACAGGAGCAAGCCGCTCCACACCGGTGATCCGAGTAGAGCAGCTAGAGTTATTGGGTTCCAAACGCGATGGAGATGGGGATATGGCAGATATGTCCCCAGATCATTTCTAATTGCTCATTAGCCATTAGTATTGCTAATGACTAATAACTAATTTGCAGTGTCACTGATGCTTCTACCTCCTGTTCACCACCAACTACAGGGGTGGAAGCATCAGCGTTTGCTACCTTGGCAGCTTCAGCACGCATTAATATAGGCGGTGGTGGTGTACTAGCATTATTAACTTCAATACTCACTACTTCTTTAGACTTGAAACCCAAAGCACTGAAAACCGCATCTGCTTGCTGTTGAGCCTCTTGGGTAGCTTCTTTCAGGGCTTGTTGTCGGGCAGCAGTGATCGCCTCATCGCTAGCCACAAAACTAATGCCCTGAATTTGCGTTGCACCCGCCTTCACAGCTTCATCCAGCAATGTACCGGATTTGTCTGTAGGAATGCGAAAACTCACAATGTTGCTGGCAGCATACCCAGTAATTCGCTGAACGTTATTGGTATAGCTATAAACTGGATTAAGGCTAATACCAGTAGTACGTAATTTCTCCACATTACGACTTTTGAGTAGGGCAACCACAGCAGATGACCTACGAGCTGCCTCTTGCTGCACTTCCTGTGCTGTTTTACCTTGGATTTCAACTCCTAAATTGACTTGAGTTAAGGTAGTGGGGATTGTTTCTACACCACGACCACTCACAGTCAGGGTTCGTGCTAATTTTTCTCTCGCTTGTGCCCAGCCTGGCTGAACAAAAGTTACACAGATTAGCAAAGCTAACGGTAGGGTTGTGCAAAATTTCCCAACATGAAACTGAGAACCGAAGAAAGCGGCTCGATACATAAGATTTACACTCCTCTGAAAATTATTTACAGATGTTTCTCATAGAGCATATCTAAACAATCCACAATTTCAAGGTCAACCGCCACCACGTGGTTTCCACAATGCTCACGGGATTGAATAGATACGATTTATATGTTCCTACTTTGACACTGCTACCGTCAAAAGCCAGAATGGTTACATTTTTTGAAACTTAAAAAATTACACCAGGATTTGTGGAGAATCTGGATGACATATTGGCTACTGAAAACTGAACCCGATAATTATTCTTACTTTGATTTAGAACGGGATGGCAGTACAGTTTGGGATGGAGTCAACAATCCTCTGGCTTTGAAATATCTACGCACAATGCTCATTGGTGAGTTGGCATTGATTTATCACACGGGTAAACAACGGCAAATCATGGGTGTGGCAGAGATAGTCAGTCAACCTTATGCCGATCCAGCCTTGCATGATGCCAAACGCGTAGTCGTAGATGTGCAGGCGGTGCGAAGAGTAAAACAGCCAGTAACCCTAACCCAAATCAAGCAAGATAGCTTCTTAAGAGACTTTGACTTGCTACGGCTTCCAAGAATCTCTGTCGTCCCGGTTTCCGAGTTTTATTGGCAGCGCCTGCTTGAGTTAATCAATGGTACAAAAGAGTGATGCTAGAAGAGTAAAATCTTGCACCTTGAAGTTAAATGCATTCGATAGCCAAAAGGCTCACCAAGATTGCGTTTCCTAATTTTGAATTTGGAATTGCTTAGTTGCTTTCGCCGTTGCTTTCCCCAAACGGGTAAAAATAAAGAGAAGGATTTTTGCAGAACCAATGCAGTTTTTAAATGCAATCAACTCCTCTGTTTCCTTGCTGGCAAGCGCAACAGAGACAGCGGACAGTTCAATGGTAATGGCAGCGGTGCTGCTGAGTTTAGTAGTCATTTACTTTGCTAGCAAAGTCGGTGGCGAGTTATCAAACCGAATAGGTTTGCCGCCTGTTTTAGGCGAACTTGTAGGTGGCGTCATAGTAGGTATCTCTGTCTTACATCTGTTGGTGTTTCCAGAAGGTGGTACAGACAGTTCTAATTCCTTAATCATTTCGTTCCTCCAATCTACTGCTGGGTTAACTCCTGAAACCGCCGATGGCGTCTTTGTGGCTCAATCAGAGGTCATTTCCGTTTTGGCAGAACTGGGTGTGATCGTTCTGCTATTTGAAATTGGCTTGGAGTCGAACTTAAAAGACTTAATGGCAGTTGGTATCCAAGCCACCATTGTGGCAATAGTGGGGGTAGTAGCACCTTTTGCTGCGGGCACTGTTGGGTTGATGGTTTTATTTGGTATTGATGCTGTGCCAGCAATTTTTGCTGGGGCAGCTTTGACTGCCACTAGTATTGGTATTACTTCCAAGGTGCTATCAGAACTAGGACGGCTCAATTCTAAAGAAGGGCAGATTATTCTAGGTGCTGCCGTCATTGACGACGTATTAGGAATTATTGTCCTGGCAGTAGTTGCTAGCTTGGCTAAAGATGGCGAGGTAGATGTAACTAAAGTCATTTATCTGATTATCAGCGCTAGTGCATTTTTGTTGGGTGCGATTTTACTAGGCAATGTTTTCAACAAGTCTTTTGTGGCGATCGTTAATAAACTCAAGACACGTGGCGAGTTAGTGATACCAGCGTTCATCTTTGCCTTTGCGATGGCATACCTAGCCGCTGTTATTCAGTTAGAAGCAATTCTGGGAGCTTTTGCAGCTGGTTTAGTTCTGGAAGAAACAGAAAAGCGCAAAGAACTGCAAAAGCAAGTTATTCCCATTGCTGATATACTAGTGCCGATTTTCTTTGTCGCTGTTGGCGCAAAAACAGATTTGGGAGTATTGAACCCAACAATTCCCAGCAATCAGGAAGGTCTAATTATGGCTACTTTCCTGATCATAGTAGCGATCCTTGGTAAAGTTATCACAGGTTTGACGGTGTTTGGTCAACCCGAAATTAACCGTTTGGCGATTGGTGTGGGGATGATTCCGCGAGGCGAAGTTGGGTTAGTGTTTGCTGGTGTTGGCGCTGCCAGCGGTGCTCTGTCAAAACCATTGGGGGCAGCAATTATCATGATGGTTATCTTAACTACCTTTTTAGCTCCTCCTTTATTACGGTTTGTATTTCCAGAACCAAAAACTGTGGCAACCAGTTCAGATCAATTAGTTTTAGACGGTGGTTCTGCTACACCTTTGGCAATAGAATCACCTCAGTTGATTGTGTCTACATCAAATGATGCTGGTAGCCTGGAGTCGCCTTCAGATTCTCAGGAAAGTTGATCAAATGTTTTGGGTAGAATGGATTGTTGCTAGCCTTTTGAGGTAAAGCATAGCTGAGTTCTGATTTGGAATTATTCAGAACTCAGTCATGCCAAAGCGATCGCTACAAGTGCTGGCTTTTTAGCGCTCACTAGGCTGTATTATCAAGAGTACTTTGAAGATTTTACTCTGGTTACAGGAAACTTCTATCTTCAAATCTCCGTCCCCTAAGATTGTCAATTTAAGTTTTTTCCTTATTACTACCAAAATTGGAAATGTTATCAGTTTCTAGTTTTTCCCTGTTTTCTCTATCCAACTCTGGTTATTTTTTCAGCAATGAGAGAATAGCACCCGCTAAACTGACCACATTAGTTGACAGGAATTAAAAACTTTTGACTTTGAACATTGATTGTCGGCAATCAGATAACTTGAAAAATGATTGCGATAGATGGATGCATAAAACCTAGATGCACCAAGGCGGTTTCAATTCGAAATCTAAAATCTAAAATGATCTAACTCAAGCAAGTTTTACTAGTTGGGATTTACCTAGGTAAGGTTAATTCTAGTTATCTTTATGTTTATTGTCTAATGTTTTTCAAGGTCGCAGTCTTAGGCAGTAAAGGCATGGCAAAATCAGAGGAGCGATACTTCCAGTTTATTAACTAAGCCTTGATACCAGCACCAAGAGCAAAGAAGGCATCAAAGCTAAGTTTAGGTAGTGAAGGGATGAGGGATTGCCGATATATTGAGATATTAATTACTCCCATAAATGTGAATTAGGCATAAATGTGAATCAGGAGAAATGACTTTGAAACTACACTGGTTACTACCCGGTACTATTGGAACTATCTGCTTGCTTTCATCGCCAGCTTTAGCAGCGAGACTGGAATCTTGGCGTTTTGATGCTGGTCAAAACCGTTTAGAAATCAACACGGCGGGAGCTGTTCAACCGAAGGCTCAACTGATTTTCAACCCAACTCGTCTGGTAATTGATTTGCCAGAAACTGTATTTGGGCGACCGCAGGTAACACAACCAGTAGGTGGTGCAATTAGCTCAATTCGTGTTGGACAGTTTGATAAAGAAACAACCCGTATAGTTGTCGAACTCACTCCAGGTTATACTTTAGACCCAGAACAGGTAAAATTTATCGGCATCACTGGCAGTCGCTGGACAGTAAATTTACCAAAACCAGAAGTCGATAAAGCACCATCTTCTGCCAGTAATATTTATAGTGTAGTAACTATAGACCCTAATACCAGACCTAATCTCTCACTGGTTGCCAGCACCACAGAAAGTGCAACTCAAATTGAAAATTTACAAGTAACAGGGGATGGATTTTTCCTTCGCACTAATGGTGTTAATCCTAAGATTCAAGTAATTCGGAGTCGCGATCGCTCTACCATTTTCATGGATATCTCAGGCGCAACTTTATCATCGCGTCTGGCACAGCAGCGTGATATAACCGTAAACCAGCATGGAGTTAGTCGCGTCCAATTTACCCAACTCCAAACAAGGCCCGCTGCTGTCCGCATGACTTTGCGCGTAAACAGCAATAGCCCCGACTGGCGCGCAACTACAAGCAGTGCTGGCGGTTTAGTAGTTCTACCCAATGCTGGTGTGGTTCGATTACCTGGAGATAACAACTCACCTTCTTTACCATCTGCTACTAATTCCACAGCTACCATTGAGTCTGTGGAACTCACTGGAAATGGTACACAACTCTTAATTAGAGGCGACAAAGCTTTATCGGCTACTAGTGGTTGGGATAGGTCGTCTGGTCTGTTCCGCATCACTATTGCTAATGCGAAATTAGCGCCACAAGTCACAGGCCCAGCTCTTAATGCCAATAGCCCAATTCTGCGAGTCCGCTTACAACCACAAGAAGCTAATAATAGTGTGGTTGTTTTGGTTCAACCAGCCGCAGGCGTCCAAATTGGTCAACTCAACCAAAGGGGCGCGGAATTCTTGTCTCTACAATTAACACGTGCCTCTCGCGTGATTCCTCGTGGTATACCTCCCATAGCTTTGCCGCCGCTACCACCAGTAGACCGAGAATTGCCCAACCCTAATAATCCTCAGCCGATACCGCAGCCCAGACCACGTACAATTCCCAATGGTCGATTAGTAGTTCTTATTGACCCTGGACACGGCGGAAAAGATCCAGGAGCGATTGGCATTGGTGGAGTACGCGAAAAGGACATCATTCTACCCATAAGTAGGAGGATAGCAGAGGTTTTACAGCAAAATGGCGTGCAAGTAATGTTGACACGGAATAGTGATTATTTCGTCAGCCTTCAAGGGCGAGTAGATATGGCAGAAAGAGCTAATGCTGATGTATTTGTCAGTATCCACGCTAATTCAGCCGGTGCAGGGCGTCCAGATGTCAGTGGTTTGGAAACTTATTATTACGATAGTGGTCTAGGTCTAGCTCGCGCTGTCCATAACAATATTCTCCAAGGCGTAAATGTCAGAGATCGAGGAGTCCGCAGAGCTAGATTTTATGTTCTCAGAAAAAGTTCTATGCCTTCGATTCTGGTGGAAGCAGGCTATTTGACTGGTCGGGAAGATGTTGCTAAGTTAAGATCCTCAAATTACCAAAATCAAATGGCAGATGCGATCGCTCGCGGTATCCTCCAATACCTAAAGAAAAGATAAATAATAGAGTTTCAAAAGTTAGGTAACAACACTTCAATGATCCTAATTCTTATGCAATTAAAGGCGATGAATTACATCTGTACTGCTTGATACACTATTCATAATATTTTTCTAAATATTAAAGAGTAGCTGTCACAAAAGAGAACAAGGGGCAGGGAGTTCTTAGCAGAGGAGAGAACCCCATACATAAATGCAGGGGCTTGAACCCATGAGCGCAGGGGAGTTATAAATCTTTCTCCCCTGCCCCCTGCTCCCTGCCTCTTCTGGTCACCAGCGTTGACATCTCAGTTGACAGCATTTGGATGCAAAATCTAAAATCCTCAAGTCCCATCCGTTTATCGGCGGGGTTCTAAAATTCACAATCCAATGACTAAATCGGCGGGTATCCCTCCCACCCTTTGAAGGGATAGGATACCCACCGATTTTTTTGAATTTTGCAGCGCTCACAACGTGGCAAAATTACACAGATATGCTATAATGCTACGCCATTAGCTGTGTCTTTATACCAGCGCAAAATTCTTTTGCTGCATCAAGCTAAAGTTTGGGCGGTAACGGTGTGAGGATTTGCGAATATTTTCAAAGCTTAACGGCTTCAATGACTGCGAATCAGGAGAAATGATTGTGAAACTACACTGGTTACTACCCGGTACTATTGGAACTATCTACTTGCTTTCATCGCCAGCTTTAGCAGCGAGACTGGAATCTTGGCGTTTTGATGCTGGTCAAAACCGTTTAGAAATCAACACGGCGGGCGCTGTTCAACCGAAAGCCCAACTGATTTTCAACCCCACTCGTCTGGTAATTGATTTGCCAGAAGTTACATTGGGAAGGCCACAGGTAACGCAACCAGTAGGTGGTGCAATTCGCTCAATTCGTGTTGGTCAGTTTGACAAAGAAACGACCCGTATAGTTGTCGAACTCACTCCAGGTTATACATTAAACCCGCAACAGGTAGAATTTACAGGTATTACAGCCAGTCGCTGGATAGTAAAATTGCCTCAACCACAAGTTGAAGAAGTAACCTCTTCACTCGATATTGGGAAGCAGCAAACAGAAGTTGAAAGAGTGGTAGATCCTTCAAAGACATCTCCACCAATGTTTTCTCCAAGAAGTGTTTACAATGTGGTGAAAACGAGTTCTATTACTCCAGCTAACAACAGTACAGCTGTCAACACCACAGAAGAAGCAACTCAAATTGAGAACTTACGAGTCACAGGCGATGGGTTTTTCATCCGCACCAGTGGTGGTAGCCCTCAGATTCAAATAAATCGTACTGATGACAATCGGATAATTAATGTAGATATTTCCGGCGCATCTTTATCCCCAAAATTGGAGCAACGGGATTTATTGATGAATCGCTATGGAGTCAATCGCATTCAGTTTACTCAACTACAAGCCAGTCCACCTGTTGTTCGCATGACGTTGCGCGTAGATAGCAATAGCCCCGACTGGCGGGCAACTACAAGCAGCGCTGGCGGATTCGTGGTTCTGCCTAATACTGGTCTAGCCCGATTACCTGGAGATAATAACTCACCTTCTTTACCATCTGCTACTAATTCCACAGCTACTATTGAGTCTGTGGAACTCACTGGAAATGGTACACAACTATTAATTAGAGGTGACCAAGCTTTATCGGCTACGGGTAGTTGGGATAGGTCGTCTGGTCTGTTCCGTATCACTGTTGCTAATGCTAAATTAGCCCCCAGAGTCACAGGCCCGGCTCTTGACGCTAATAGCCCAATACTTCGAGTCCGCCTGCAACCGCAAGAATCTAATAATAGCGTGGTTGTTTTGGTTCAACCAGCCGCAGGCGTGCAAATTGGTGAACTTAACCAAGTTGGTAGTCAGCTTATAGCTCTACAATTACAAAGTTCTCGCCGGACGACTATACCGCCTGTTGCTTTACCTCCTCTACCACTACCAGACCGAGGACAATTACCAGAAACCACAATCGATCATCCCCAGATAATAGCGCAGCCACAGCCGCACCCCCCGGTTCCTAATGGAAAATTACTAGTAGTTATTGATCCTGGACATGGTGGCAAAGACTCTGGAGCGCCAGGTATTGGCGGATTATTAGAAAAGGATGTTGTCTTGCCTATTGGTACAAGAATTGCATCAATTTTGCAGCAAAACGGTGTACAAGCAGTACTTACACGTGATGCTGACTTTTTTGTAGAACTTCAAGGGCGAGTAGACATTGCTGAAAGAGTTAATGCGACTTTGTTTGTCAGCGTTCATGCTAATGCCATTGATAACCGCTCTGATGTGAATGGGTTAGAAGTGTATTATTACGACAGTGGCTATGCTCTAGCTGAGGTAGTTCGCAATACCATTCTCCAGGATGTTAGTACTCTCAAAGACCGAGGTACTCGCAAAGCCCGATTCTACGTACTTAGGAAAAGTTCCATGCCCTCAATTTTAGTAGAAGTCGGCTACATGACTGGTCGGGAAGATAATCCCAGATTGGGAAACCCAGACTACCAGAATCGCATGGCAGAAGCGATCGCCCATGGTATTCTCAAATACTTAAAACAAAGATAAGAATTTAGTATAAATTCTTAATATAAAGAGGCGATATGTAGTCTTAATTTTATAAGCGGGATTTAGTAAGTAAGAAACTCCAACCCTAAATCCTGTATCTTAAATCAAAAAACTTCAACCAAAATCTGCCTGTGTATTCATATTCTAATTTTGAAGGCAATCTCGACAATTTTTCTGATCAAGAACCTCAACGTGCGCCCATTGGTATCTTTGATAGTGGTGTAGGTGGACTGACGGTACTGCGACAGTTGTATCGGCAGCTCCCCAATGAATCAGTTATTTACTTTGGTGATACAGCTCGACTTCCTTATGGAATTCGCTCACAAGCAGAAATTTTACAGTATGTGCGCGAAATCTTGACCTGGATGCAACAGCAGCAGGTAAAAATGGTCATTATGGCTTGTAATACCAGTTCTGCCCTGGCACTAGAAATTGTCCGCAAGGAATTTAGCCTGCCTATTCTGGGTGTAATCTTACCAGGAGCCAGAGCAGCAGTGCAGCAAGGAAAGCGTATAGGTGTGATTGCTACCCCAGCAACAGCTAAGAGCAACGCCTATAAGCAAGCCATACTTGAAATAAATCCTAATGTCCAAGTCTGGCAAGTTGGTTGTCCAGAATTTGTGCCGCTCATTGAGCAGAACCGTATTCACGACCCTTATACTACTGAGGTGGCACGCTCTTATCTAGAGCCTTTAATACAGCAAGAAATTGACACTTTAGTCTATGGCTGTACCCATTATCCCCACCTCGCACCTGTACTGCGATCGCTCCTTCCCTCTCAAGTCAAGCTAGTTGATCCAGCTATTAGTGTCGTGGTAGCTTGTGCCCAAGATTTAGACTTACTAAATTTAAGAAATACCCACCCCCCATTACCAACTCGCTTTGCCGTCAGCGGCTGTGCACAACAGTTTGCCCAAGCCGGATTGCAGTGGTTAGGCTATACCCCAATGGTTGAGGAGGTGTCCTTTACTAGTACAGTAGTATCCCATCTCCAACAAGACTTCGTTGGGTAATTTGACCACTAGTAAATAGTTAACAGTCTTAATAGTGACCATTAACTATTTACTATGATTATTGACTATTAACTGCTTCAGTCACCTTTGGTGCTACAGATAACTCCTGTTTGTGATTTCCTTTAGCTGCGGAAGGAACGTTTGTAGGAGTAGTACTTTTGCCTGTTCGCTTTGCTAATGCTAATAATAGATAGACCGTAAACAAATATCCAGCAGCTAAAATAAAAATCATCATAGGCACATTTCCGTAAATCATAGTTCTACCGCTACTTTTTTCCAGCAAAAAAGAATATCAAATTCCATAACATTAAGAGACTCTTAGCCAAGCAAGCTGATTGTTGATGGCTGTAATTTATTATGCTAGACTACTCCGTAGAGATCTAATTCTCTACAGTCAATGGATGGATTATTTAACTTAGATTTTTCGCAGACCATACATTCCACAGTAGTTAAATTGCCAAACAGCAACTTAACTACTGCACTCCTCAGTAGTCTACCCAGTCTGCGTTATTTAGCATACCAATATTGCTAGAGCAAAACTTGCGCTCAACAGACGCTAAATACTTGTAGCGGCTTTCGTTGAGGGTAGTGTTTTGCCCCAATCCAATAGGTTTGCAGGTTGAACAAAGGAGCAAAGGAGTACTCCCTTGATTCAACCACGACGGTTTATTTTAGACTCACAACTCCAGATAGGTTAAATCACCTACAGGCGGTTTAACTTTGGGTGGTGAATATCTGAAAAATTTAAAATCCCTAGATTTTAGCGTAACACAACGCTCCTGACTTTTTAGCCAACTTTGTGGCTAAATTTGAAATTTTCTAGACAGCTTTGCTAAGTCTGGCAAAAACTAGATTGACGTTAAAAATACTGATTGTGTAATTAAGTAATAGGCAATGAGGTAAGAAAATTTTATCTATTGTAATTAATACTACTGACAAAAAATTTTAATAAATATTTATTTAGTTATAAAGTTCTCTAAATATAGCTTCTCAAAGCAATAACACGTAAATATTAATATTTTTACATATAATTTTGTGTGTATAAATTTAAATTAATTTTTATTATTCACTTAGATAACACGTATAACACTTACCAGATAATTGTCAAGAAGAGGATGGGTGGGCAAGGAGGTAAGGGAGATTCAGTGGGGGCTTGAAACCCTTGAGCTTTACCGCCCGCGACTTGTGGGAGGAGCAGACAATTCCCCTTGTCCTCTTCTCTCAGGAGACAATAACTCAGAGAATTATTTCAGGTTGTTAATTATTTCACAGGTTTCAGCCCAGGAAAGGATTTTGCTTAATGCTAGCAAAGTGACCAGCCACAAGCACTTTTGGAGTACAGCCGTTGCCTAAGTTTAAGGTATCTTGCTGCTTTTAAATTTCCGTGACGGCTGGTAACTGTAGGATTCCCTGATCAAAACTTTGCGCTGGCCCATGCTTATCTTAAAATGAGTATAGGATATGTAAACTTTCGTAACCTAAGCCAGAGTCCGCCCATCCATGACCCCAGCCACCTCCCTGTTTACCCCTGTGGAAGCAGACCTGCGAATACTAGCAGATAATCTCAAACAGCTAGTTGGAAATCGCCACCCCATTCTTTATGCAGCAGCCGAACATCTATTTGGAGCTGGGGGAAAGCGTATTAGACCAGCTATCGTTCTGCTGATAGCGCGGGCAACAATGCTTGAACAAGATATTACCTCCCGTCACCGACGCCTAGCAGAGATTACAGAAATGATTCACACAGCAAGCTTGGTGCATGACGATGTGGTGGACGAATCACAAATGCGACGCGGTGTCCCTACTGTCCATAGTTTGTTTGGTAATCGCATTGCCGTGCTAGCAGGAGATTTTCTCTTTGCCCAATCGTCCTGGTATTTGGCAAACTTAGACAATTTAGAAGTAGTGAAACTGCTCTCGGAAGTGATTATGGATTTGGCCGCAGGAGAGATCCAGCAGGGGCTGAATCGCTTTGATAGTAACATTTCTATTGATACTTACCTCAACAAGAGCTACTACAAAACTGCCTCGTTAATTGCCAATAGTTCTAAAGCTGCTGGGTTACTCAGCGATGTATCCCAAGAAACTGCTGAACATTTGTATAGCTACGGGCGTCATCTTGGTCTAGCTTTCCAGATCGTGGATGATATTTTAGATTTCACTAGTTCCCAAGATACCTTGGGTAAGCCAGTGGGTTCGGATCTTAAAAGTGGCAATTTAACTGCACCAGTTTTATTTGCCTTACCAGAAAAACCATACTTAGAAGTACTGATTGAACGAGAGTTTGCTCAAGAAGCGGATTTAGAACAAGCGCTAGCGTTGATTCAAGATAGCCAAGGAATACAACGGGCGCGAGAACTAGCGGCTCACCATGCTAAGTTAGCAAGTGAGCATCTTGCTATTCTTCCACCCTCAGAATCTCATCAAGCCTTGGTTAACATGGCTGACTATGTATTAAGTCGGCTTTATTAGCAACTGAGGAGCAACTAGGGACTGGGTACTGGTTCAAAATTTCCAGTCCCCCAAACATTACCGAGCAATGAGTGCTCCTGAACATCTCCAATTCCCTCAAGCGATGTTAGGTGGTACTCGCTTTGATGGTCGCTTGTGCTGAAGTTTTTGTTGAATTAAGTTTTGCAGTTCAGCTCGCTGCACTTCGACTGCGTTGGTAGTCAGTCCGGGAGTTTCAAAAAAAACTATACTATCCACGGGTTCTAGCGCCGTAAGTTGAAACAAAATATGAGTGACAGGAATAGCTTTAGCTGTGATTTGAGGGTCAAGCCCAGCAGATGAGGTAAGTGTGACATCCTGTAATGTAGGAAAAGCGTAAATTACACGCTTTTCTAGTTTGGGATTGGCTCGGTTGCTCAATGTAGTTAAAACCCAGTTTGACTCCAAGTTTTGGAGAATGTAGTACTGGGGATGGCTTAATTTACGAGCGATCGCCTTGAGGACAGGCGCAATTGCTGCCACAAGTTGTGGTGTTATACCATCGTGGGGTGCATTATCAATCAGCAATTGAATTTGTGCTTCTAAATCCATAATTACTTGTAAACGGCTCCTGGGTAATGGCTATAACATAAGAACAAAGTGTGAATAATCCCACCAGAGTTGGGAATAATAAATTTAAGCTAAATCTTCTATGCAGGATTGCCATGCGTTTAGCTTATACGCAAAATCTATCAAGCCAAAACCCACGGTCGTACAGGTTGTTTTTAAGTATGTTAGGGTCTTTTCAAATCTGAGACTATGAATTCAGCCGCAAGCGCAACTATTCAGGGAGAAAATTCTATCGACGTGGAGGTGATATTTCAACTTCTGTTCAAGGAGTTTCAGCAGTTCACTAAAGCTTCAAAGCAAAATTGCCATGATGTGGCAACACGAATTGCTGCCGAAGTTTACCGGATTTGCAATGAAAGTAAACGTATCCAAGCTTCCGGTGCTGTAGAAAACTCGGCAATAACCTTGGCTCGACATCGCCTGCAACAGTGTCTCAGGTACTATCAATTGGGCTCAAATCGGGGCAGGGTAGAATTACATAGTACTCTGAGCGCAATTATTTATCGTTATATTAATCCCCCCCAGAAGCAATTAAGCTATCAAGGGCGGTTGACTATCATTGAAGATTTTCTTCAGAGCTTTTATCTGGAGGCCTTGAATGCTTTTCGCAGGGAAAATCAAATGGATGCGACCTATCGCCCCCAAACCCTTCTGGAATTGGCAGAGTATATGGCATTTACTGAACGCTATGGTAAGCGACGGATTCCCTTACCAGGACGTCAGCAGCAGCTAATTATCCTGCGGGCACAAACCTTCTCTAAACAGCAACCTCTAGAAACCAGCGTAGACATAGAACAAGCAGCAGAAGGTAGTGCCAACGAAGCCGACGGTTCATGGGAAGAACCTGCAGTGCAACAATTGCGTTCGGCAATGGCGACGCAAGCAGAACCAGAACCAGAAGAAGACACGTTGCGCTCTGTTGTGATTACGGAATTATTAAATTATCTAGAACAACGACAACAAAATGACTGTGCTGATTACCTGTCTCTGCGTCTCCAAGATTTATCAGCACAAGAAATTGAGTCAATTTTAGGTTTAACCCCTCGCCAGAGAGATTACTTACAGCAACGCTTCAAGTATCACCTAATTCGCTTTGCCTTGTTGCATCGCTGGGAACTAGTTCATGAGTGGTTGGAAGCTTCTTTGCATACTAATTTGGGATTAACTCCCCAGCAATGGCAAACATACACAGCCCAACTGGATCATAAACAGCGGTCTTTACTAGATCTAAAGCAACAAGGGCAACCCGATGAAAAAATTGCCAAAACTTTAGGTTTGTCTATGGCACAAATTCAAAAACGATGGTTTAAGATTCTTGAGCAAGCTTGGGAAATTCGTAACTCTTTAGTGTCCGGATCAGGTGCATCTACTCATGAATAGTGACTCAGAATCCTTTCATCACCAGTTTCTCGGTTGGATTTTGACAGATCATGTCATGACATCCGGGCCTGCCTCGGTAGATTGTGAGGAAATTGACGGGGTAGAAAACCCTCTCAAGGAAGCTGCCGCATCAAAAAGCGGTGAGCAAGAGTTGGGAGGGACACCCCAAACCTTTCAACTAGGAGAAATTCCTACTGTGCAAGAACGTTTCCAAGCCGTCCTCAAGCGTCGGTTACAAGTCCAAATCGAAAACCACCCGCCCTTATTCCCTTGGGAAACACAACTAATAGATTATTCCGATTATGTCGACGAGCAATCGATAGCATTGGTTCCCTTTTGGGGGTGGATGGCACAACAGTCGAAGCTGAATTTGCCAGCTCCTCTGCCAGAAAATATTTTTCGTCAATTGCTAGAAAAGTGTCAAGCACTGCTGACATCTTCTGTGCCACTAGGTGCAAAGTTGGTTCAGGTGGTGGAAGACTTTTTTCCTGACGAGGCTCAAGCACTAAATGATATAGCTGGATTGGTGCTAAGAAGCACTTATCGATCTGTAGATGCTCTGGAGACAATGCCCAATCTTCAAAGCGATTACTCAGATTTACAAGAACGCCAACAAATGGCGTTGTCACTACTAGCAGCTAAACAACTGTTAGATAATCTGACTTTACCACTTTCATCAACCAATCCAGTGGTAGAGAGACAGTGGCTCACTAGTGCAGGTGTTCTTAACCTGAAAGTAGAATATCAATCTCAAGGACAGACGGGAAAGCTGCGTGTTCAAGGTGAGTTACCCACTCAAGGGATGTTGAAGCTTCAAGGGAAAGGTACCCAAGCAACAGCACAGTCTTCGAGTCCGGGAAACCTGAGTGTAGAATTACACTGTAGGCAACTTAACCAGACTTATACCCTGGAAGTCGAATTTCCAGAAATAGACCAACAGCCGCTCTTGTTTGTCATTACTCCCACAATCTAGGCAAAATTGTGATGCTAGCACTTCACTTTGCTCAACGCCGATAAATAAAATGATTATCCTGGTTTCAAAGCTTGTTTTAAACAAGTGGTCATTAGGGAGTCTGCGCTAACCCACATGGGTAGGACACTTATATAAGTTGCGTAGACTCCCTTAGATGTCCTTTCAGCATGTTACAACTTTACTTAGGGGTGTTCCCATTCGCCAAAGGCGTTTCTGTAGAGTAGGGTAGGGTAGCAGCTGGAGGCAAAGTAGTTGGTTTTTATCCCCAGTACTTTGTCGGTGGCGTCTAGATCATCACTTTGCTCACGCTTGAAATGTTTAACTTATCCAGGATAAATCGGTTTTGGCGTCTACCTGTAGGTCATTATTATGGGCGACAAAATATACAGGGTTCGCCTTTAATGGAAGTGGAAGATTCAATTTCCTTACGGGTGCTAGTGCTAGCGTTGGTCATCGTGGGAATTGTGGCGACAGATATTGCCGCCGAGACTCAATTTAGTCTTTGGGCTGTTCCTGTGAGTGTCATGGGTGCGGTTTGGAGTTACTACAGCCGTCGCGATCCCAATATTACAGTTAAGTTTTGCATCGCCATAGGAATGTTAGTAGCACTGGGTGCTTTCTTTGGGCGGTTATTAGGGGAACTGAATGACACGCGACTAGGTTTAGCAGAGTTATTAATTCAACTTCAGATACTTCACGGTTTTGATACGCCCCGCCGCAAGGACTTGGGCTATTCAATTATTATTGGGCTAATCTTACTAGGTGTGGCTGGAACGCTGAGTCAAACTTTAGCATTTGCGCCTGTGCTGCTGTTATTTTTAGCGATCGCCTTGCCAACTTTAGTTTTAGATTACCGCTCACGGCTCGGCTTAAAGAAGTTACAAATCAAAAAACAAAAGGTAAAAGAGAAAAAATGGTCTTCTCTTCTACCTTTTTATTGTTTACTTTTTATATTAATTGTGGGATTAGGGCTGGCAATTTTTGCAGTTTTGCCCAGGTTCCCTGGCTATCAACTGCGGAATTTTCCTGTAAGTTCTGCGATCGCGATCAAAGGCAATTTTACCGGGCGTAGGATTATCAATCCTGGTTATGTCCGCCAAGGTAATGGTAAAAACCAAGGTAGCGGTGACAGTAATGATGGACAAAGCCAAACAGGTAAACCAGGCAGCTTAGATAATAACTTTTATTACGGTTTTAATAGCCAAATTAACCAAAACCTGCGGGGCGAGATGAAACCCAAAGTAGTAATGCGGGTGCGATCGCAGGCGGAAGGTTTTTGGCGAGTACTGGCTTTTGACCGCTACACGGGTAAGGGATGGGAAGTGTCTCGCAATGAGGATGTTACTACCATCAAGCGATCGCCTTGGTCTTACCAAATTTTTTTACCACGAGCTTGGGCTGTGGGAAAAACCCAGGAGGTAGTACAAACTTATACAGTAGTATCAGATTTGCCCAACCTGATCCCAGCGCTGAGTTATCCCAAGGAAATTTACTTTCCCACACCAATGATTGCTGTCGATCAAGAAAATGGCTTGCGATCGCCTGTGGAATTATCGGAAGGAATGACCTACACAGTTATTTCCGAAGTACCATACCGCGATCGCACTCTGTTAGGACAACAAACTTCTACTAAAAATCCACAGCATATTAAAAATTATTATCTGCAAATCCCCCCTGAAATTGCCGATAAAGTCAAGCAACGTACCGAAGAAATTCTGGCTAACTACAATCAAGAACGGGTAGCAAAGTCTCAAAAATCTCTTAATTCACCCTATGAGAAGGCTCTCTACCTGGCTCAGTACCTGAAGCAAAACTACTCGATCCCCGATAATCCCTTTGGTTTACCTTATTTGGGTGACAAAGAAGATTTAGTAGAAACTTTTTTATTCAAGTATAAAGGAGGCTATCCAGACCACTTCTCTACAGTGCTTACGGTAATGCTGCGTTCTATTGGGATTCCAGCACGATTGGTGGCAGGGTTCAGCCCTGGTGAGTTTAATCCATTTACGGGTATGTATGTTGTCCGTAATACTGATGCCTATGCCATGACGGAAGTGTATTTTCCTAAATATGGCTGGTTTACCTTTGATCCAATTCCTAATCATCCCCTAATTCCCCCCTCAATCGAGGATGTTGAGACTTTTGGTGTTCTGCGCCAATTTTGGAAATGGATTGCTGGATGGTTACCTTCACCTGTTACAGGTTTACTCGATAATGTCTTAGGTACATTATTTAGATGGATTACAAGGGTGATCGCTTGGTTTTTCGCTTTATTCACTCAAGGTTGGCTAGGTATATTCACTGGCTTAATATTAGCAACAACAACAGCTTTCTTTAGTTGGCTAGGTTGGTTGCAGTGGCGCGACTGGCTCAACCGTCGTTGGTTGGGTAAATTATCACCAATGGAAAGCCTTTATCAACAAATGCTTCAATGGGCGGCCCGAAAAGGGCTAGGTAAGCATCCGGCACAAACACCTTTAGAATATGCTCAAGTCGCGCATCAGCATCATTCTCCAGAAAATGCTCAGGTCATAGATGAAATTTGCCAAGCTTATGTTAGCTGGCGTTATGGTGGTTATGCTCCTAACTTGCAGCACCTACGACAAAGATGGCAAGAACTGAAGACGGCTAAAAGCGATCGCTTGAACTAGATTTAGCCAATTGTCAATATTTTTTAATAGCAACTCAGTATTAATCCTGAGTTGTTTTTTAATAGAAAAAATACCAATTTTATAACTTCAAACTATAGCAGTTGCCATTTAGCTTAAGACATAAACTACTCATAAAATTCAGACACCAAGAAGCTTTCAAGCCTGTTCCCTGCTATACAAATCATTGTCTCATAGTAGCCTGCTACCTATGTATAGCGATATTAAAGCGAAACTGTATAAATTATTCTTTTCCGCTCCCCCCTTATCTATTAATCACAGCCTAAAAGTGAAATGCTATAAGTTGCAGATATAACATATCGTCCAGTTCATACATATAACCAAGTTCACTAGGCACAACTTGTGTTGGGATGATTTTACATATGTCTTTAGAAAGATATTTTGAGCAGAATAGGTTGATAATTAGCTAAAAAAAAGCAATTGTGATTTCAAAACTAAAGCTAGCGTGAATTTATGCGTTGTAACTCCCATTTTTTGGGGATAACATGGAAATTAATTCTTGACTAGCTTCTCACACCGCGTTTGGTATCCGTTTTTTTATGGAAATTCAATTAATTAACATCGGTTTTGGCAACATCGTATCTGCCAACCGAGTAGTTGCTATTGTCAGTCCAGAGTCTGCCCCAATTAAGCGGATAATTACCGATGCACGGGACAGAGGTCAACTAATTGATGCAACTTACGGTCGTCGGACTAGAGCTGTTATTATCACTGATTCTAGTCACGTAATTCTGTCGGCGATTCAGCCGGAAACGGTAGCGAATCGCTTCGTGATTTCCCGTGAGCATCAGGTCGTAGATAATTAACTACAGGTGGGTTATCAACCCTACCCTATTTACACCATAACAGCAGTACCATGTGAATTAGACAACTTTTATGTCACCAGTGCTACAAATTCTTTAGTCAATAGTTACCTAACCAGGAATACTAGATAAATGGCTAACGAATAATGTCTATCGATAAATTCACAGGTTTAGCGGATGATGCAAGTTCTACCCATCCAGAATGGTGCTACTACTAAAGAATGCCCGCCTCTTGGCAGGCTGATTGTTTTAACGGGGCCTAGTGGAGTCGGCAAAGGCACTTTAATGCGTGCGTTGTTGCAGCGTCATCCGGAACTGTATTATTCCGTATCGATGACGACTCGTTCTCCCCGTCCTGGGGAAATCGACGGCAAGAATTATTACTTTGTTAGCCGTAGTAAGTTTGAACAATTGGCCGCTCAGGGTGAATTCTTGGAGTGGGCGGAATTTGCTGGCAATGCTTACGGTACTCCCCGTGAAGCTGTGCTTAACCAAGTTAGCTCTGGTAAGCTGGTGATATTGGAAATTGAGCTAGAAGGAGCAAGACAAATCCGCGCTTCCTTTCCTAGCGCCCTGAGCATTTTTATTTTGCCGCCTTCCTTTGATGAATTGGAAAGACGGATACGCGGGCGAGCACAAGATTCGGAAGAAGCGATCGCTCGTCGCCTGCGCCGCGCCCAAGAAGAAATTCAAGCCGCAGATGAATTTGATATTCAAATCGTTAATGACGATTTTGAAACTGCTGTCAATGCGATCGAAGCGGCTTTGTTTGAATAATTTTTATAGGTTTAACCAACAAAGGACACATAGAAAAGCTTATGCCTTTTCTGCGTGTCCGTTTTAGCTTTATGCCAAGCATAAAATTAGTAGTTGCTACTAGTTCAGTTGTCAGTGAACAGCGATCGTTTTGTGTACTGTTCACTGATAACTGATTAGCTATTCAGAAATAAATTAACCCACCAGAGCTTGAAATACTCCCAGATTGCTAGTCAAAAGGTAAGCAACGAATGCGCCACCAATACCACCAATTAAGAAAGCAGGAGCAAAGTTATTCCAGCCTTCACTGGAGTTAAAACCCTCTGGAGGGTTGGGTACTGTAACGCTGGCAAGTGGTTTGGGAGGATTGCTGTTGGCATAAAGGGATAGACCCGCGGTAAGAATCACAATCAAACCGATAGCTGCTAGTAAACCAGCTAAGTTAGCAATAGGTTCATTCCGCAGGGGGCCTAATTTAGCGAAGGGCCCAAATATCCAGTAACCATGAGCCGCTCCAATTTCTATCCCCCGTCTAGCAGGAGCAAGACCTTGACGATAGGCAGGTAAGTTATTAATAAACCATCTGCTCAAAGGAGAAGCATTGATTGGAGTTTCAAAATTCCCTATTTGAGGATCGCGCCTTGCTGGAAAAACAACCTCACGATTTCTAGGATCGCTGGGGGAATTTTTGGATGCATCTACTGCTTGCGCCATATTTATGTTCGCCTCTAAATTAGAATTGTGGCATTTTCTATTAATAATAATTGTATTTAAGGGGGCTTTTAGTCAGATAAGTTTAGAAAAATTAATTTAGCTATTTTAAAACCTTGAAACTCGCAAGCCGTAAACAGCATTACGAGTTTCAAAAATTATTGAAAATGCCTATCTGAGTTATAGTTCCACCTAATTAGGCGCAAAAACTTAACTACCCAAATTTAGGCAAAATACAACACATTCAATTTTTTAAAATGCGATATTCCACTTATGGTAGGGGGTGGAAAAGCAGGTCAGGAAAAAAGCGGTTAAATTCAATCAAAATACCTGCTGTGATTGTCAGCCAAAGGGTAGCCGCTACTGGTGCTGTGGAAATAAACTTAATCAAATAAGATGATTGATCGCTTTTGTCCGCCATGAATTTAGTCTCCAAAACAAGGTAATAATTTCAGATGAATTAGCGTGGGGAAACAGGGATTTCTGTATCTTTGGCTGTTAATTCGCCTGAGAGAAATTCTTTGAGAGCAGCCACAGGCCAAGCAAAACCTGATGCAATGATTGGTAGAGCTATACCAAGATCGATTTGGAATTCTTTTTGCTCAGGGTTAGGACTCTTTCTGACTGTTTGTAGATAGGAACGACCTACCCAACCAATCCAACCAGCAATATACAGGAAGAGAATGCTGGGAATCATGAAGTCACCTGCACGATCCAGACGACCATCAACAATCAAATGGGGGTAACCCTCAGGGCCGCAATACTCTTGAGCATAACGTTCAAACCGCTTTCTTCCCGATTCGGGGTCTGCGGTAGTATTACGGGCATTCTGTGCTAGCTGTTGAAAAGCAGGATTGTCGGCGCAGCGTGTCAGATTAGCTCCTAGCGCTTTCGCGGGTGGGGCAAAATTAAACGCAAGACAAATCGCTAAAATCAAAGCAAACAATCGTCGCATGGAGTTGTTTCCTTTTATTACAAAACGAAAAGTTTTTTGTACAAAACGAAGCGGCTTGTACAGTCTTTATTTACATAACTAGGAAGTCATCATACTCTTGCCTGGGAACCGAGTAAAGTTTAAGTAAATAAAAGTTAAAGCTTCTCAACTAAGCCCCTATCGAGTTCTCTGTTCCGGGTTCCAAAGGGTGAGTAAAATTTCGTAATATTTGAGAAAATTCACTCAAAATTCCCACCTCAGCACTTAAGACTCAGCGCTCAAAACTCAGCACTCATCACTTTCCTGTAACAATGGCAACCGTTTTAGCAATCGAAACTAGCTGCGATGAAACTGCCGTCGCAATTGTTAACAATCGTCAAGTGTGCAGCAGTATCATCGCTTCACAAATCCCAGTCCATCAGCAGTATGGTGGAGTAGTACCAGAGGTAGCATCTCGCCAGCACTTAGAAACAATTAATTGGGCGATCGCCCAAGCTTTAGAGCAAAGTCAGTTAAACTGGGAGCAAATTGATGGCATTGCCGCAACCTGCGCCCCTGGACTCGTAGGAGCGCTGTTAGTAGGGTTAACTGCGGCCAAAACTCTGGCAATGATCCAAAAAAAGCCATTTTTGGGAGTTCATCATCTCGAAGGTCACATTTACGCAACTTACTTGAGTGAGCCATCTTTAGATCCCCCTTTTCTTAGCTTACTCGTTTCAGGCGGACATACAAGCTTGATTTATGTCAAAGAGTGTGGTATATACGAAACTTTAGGTGAAACCCGTGATGACGCAGCAGGAGAAGCTTTTGATAAAATAGCGCGGCTGTTAAAGCTGGGTTATCCTGGGGGGCCAATCATTGATAAGCTGGCACAACAAGGCGACCCCCAAGCCTTTGCTCTACCAGAAGGGAAAGTTTCCCTACCAGGTGGGGGATATCATCGCTATGACGGCAGTTTTAGCGGGTTAAAGACAGCTGTACTGCGTTTAGTGCAACAGTTAGAGAAAAATCAGGCTGAAATCCCAATAGCAGATGTGGCAGCTAGCTTCCAGGAAACTGTAGCGCGATCGCTGACCAAAAGGGCGATCGCCTGTGCCCTCGACTATGGACTCAATACAATCGCTGTCGGTGGAGGTGTAGCGGCTAACAGCGGTCTGAGAAAACACTTACAAGCAGCAGCAGCCGAGCATAACTTACGCGTCCTCTTCCCTCCTTTGAAATTTTGCACCGATAACGCTGCTATGATTGCCTGCGCTGCTGCTGACCATCTGTCACGAGGTCATACCTCAACTCTCAGTCTAGGCGTTGAATCAAGGCTATCGCTTACCCAAGTCATGAAGTTATATCAATCTGTTTCCTAAACAAAGCAGGGCAAATAACGCATAACTCATAACTAACACTCAACAATTGACCGAATATGATTAGCCACTGCATCCGGCTGTTCCAACATTGCTAGGTGTCCACAATCAGGAATTTCAATTACATTGTCTCCACAGTATTGAAACAGTCGGTGAAAGCTAGCTAAATGCCGAACATATTTAGGTTCCATAACCTTGTCTTGGGTTCCAGTCAAAAAATAAACTGGCTGCTTCAGTTGAGATACCAGCTGGGGTAAGCGATTAATTTCTTCCTCAGTTGTAGAGTCTAGAAGTGTTCCTAGAGCAGCTTCTGGGTCAGCCACAACAAAATCAATCACTCGCTGACGTGCCCAATAGCGCTCTAAAGGACGCGCCACACTAGCTCTAGTAAACAGCAAATCAATCCAAGGTATCTGAGACAACCAGCGAGGACGAACTTGCAAAAATCGTTGACCAGCTGAACGAAATTGCTCAAAAGCTTCTTTGAGATAAATGCCACCGCCTGCGTTGATACAAATAACACCCTTAACACAATCAGGCATCTGAGCCGCTGCCCAAAGAGCGATCGTGCCTCCCAAGGAGTGTCCAATCAGCCAAGCGCTGGTAATATTCAACTGCTGCAATAAAATTGCTAAATCTTGAGCATAGGCAGCTGGAGTATAAAAAGAATCGAACGATGAGCCAATAACATTGCTAGAACTAGGAGCTATGCTGACAGAAGTTTGTACCTGGCTAAAATCTGTTTCTGGCTGGGACTGGGACTCGCCAAAACCGCGCATATCATAAGACAAGCACTGCAAATCTATTGATAGTCGTGAAATCACAGGCTGCCAGTATCCACGGCTATTCAGCCAGCCGTGGATAAAAACTAAAGCATGGGGGCAGGACGTGGGAGCTGTGAGCTCGTATGCGTGTGTAACGCCCAAGATTTCGATGGTTGCCATACTTAATATCGTACCTTTAAGAACGGGTGCGACTAAATATGGAGTGCAAAAGGATGAAGGATGAAAGCTGTTCGCGTAGCGCCTTTGTCAGGAGTAGGTTGAAAAATTTCCTTCTTCATAATTAATAATTCATGCTTTACGTCATTTACCCAATAACCTATGTCGCACTCCTTCAGCAATTTTGTGCCCTAAATATTCAGGAATCAAACTTTCGTTTGGCCCCAGCAAGTAGAGAATTAGCCGTGTACGTCCGCGCCAAACCAGCAAGTTGGCATTGACTACCAGTAGGTCTTCCTGCCAAATGGCGTACATGACTTTGTAGAATAATCCCGGCTGATTATCGGCTTCAATTACTAAGGCAGGAAGATGAAAAACAGGATCAACGTAAAATTCTGTCTGAACCTGTTCCAAACCAGTATCGAGGTTAAATTCTACAGCCAGCATTTCTTCTACCTCAAACCGCCCTCCTAAAGCCTCACGAATCGCCCGACAAACATTGTCTGCGGTTTTTTCTGTCAAGGCTTTGCTGCCACGAGACACCAACAGTTTAATAAAAACCAACATCGGCGGTCGGATTTGACCATATAAGCTTAAACCATGAATAGTCAGCCCATAAGCCGCCAGCACACCAAAAATATCGCTGAGGAGAAAAGACTGGTTGCGGTAGGCAAAATGCAAAGCGCTTTTGCTACCTTCCGGTTTCAACTCTATAACGGCGCGTTTGGTTTTATAGAGACGGTAGGCTAGTCGTAAATTTTGTAATTGAATTTCACTGCTAACAAATTGCTCATAAAACTGGGGAAACGCTCGGTTAAAGCGTTTTAGAAGTTCGAGCGTCGAAGATTTTAAACCAGAAGCCATCGTTGGGTAAGACTCGCAAGATTCGTCACCAGGAGGTTGGTGACTGGGAATTGGGTACTGGAACTGAGGGCTAGAAAATCTAAAAATAAATTCGCTTGCCAGGAATAATCACATTTTGTGTATTGTGCTACATGGCTTCACACAATTTTTTGCTTTTCCATATCTATAAAGATAGGGTCTTGTAACAAATTATTCCCCAATCCTCATTCCCTTATATATAATTCACTCTCATATACTTTGTTTTGGTGAATTTCTCCTAGCTTTACAACAAAATGCTAAAGTTGAAAATGATTGGTGTGAAACACGCCCTAAGAGGCTGTTGCCATTGAGAATCCTGAAAACGCCGGAAAAGCCTGAAGTGTAAAGGATGATAAATGGTATTAGCTTTGTTAAACGTGAATCACCACTTTCGATAGTGGAAACCAATTCAGTTATATTACCCGAACCACGTTGGCATGGGTTTTTGGAAAACTTGGTTTAGTACTTCTGATTCTACAGCGACAACCAAAACAACTTCCTTTGAAGAGATGAGCGCGGAAGCTGCGGGCACTTCTAGTCCCAGCGGCGATCGCATTGTCTTTAGCACGGAGCGAGATATCGACCTGTATGAACTCGAAGAACTCTGTGATGCAGTTGGTTGGTCGCGTCGTCCCCTGAGAAAAGTCAAAAAAGCCATTGAGCATAGTTTTCTCGTAGCCACAATGTGGCAAGTGCGAGGAAACCAAAGACGGCTGATTGGTTTTGCTCGTGCTACTTCAGATCATGCCTTTAATGCCACAATCTGGGATGTAGTAGTTCACCCTGACTTTCAAAGTAAAGGTCTGGGTAAGGCGCTGATGAAATACGTCCTCAAAAAACTTAGGAGTGAAGAGATTAGCAATGTTACCCTCTTCGCTGATCCCCATGTTGTAGATTTCTATCGGACTATGGGTTTTGTAGCCGATCCAGAAGGTATTAAAGGTATGTTCTGGTATCCTCACTAAATTTTCTATACAAATAAAACAGCTTGCCGCCCATAATCCAGTTATAATGGCGAAGTCTACTAAATATTAAGTGGTTTTTATAATTTCTGCCGACATACAAGCAAGTAGCGGGACTGTAAACCTAAGTCAGCCATCAAAAGCTTTATTCGGGACACGTAATTACCCTTGTGTTGGCAAAAGCGACATAAAAATTTAGTAAATAGCTGCTAACTATGATATAATCAGAAAAGTGTCTTAGTGAACTAACTAAAGTTTGACTAAATGCTGTGTAGGTGTTAAATTGTAAAGTCGTGGTGTTAAGAATGAATTTAAGACACCTAAAGTAGGCTAATTAGCCGGGATGTAGCGCAGCTTGGTAGCGCGCCTGCTTTGGGAGCAGGATGCCGCAGGTTCAAATCCTGTCATCCCGATTTAAAATCATAAAATCAAAACCGTAGATTTACTAGTCAATCTGCGGTTTTTTGATTAATTTAATTATGTAATAAAAAAAATCAATATTTGGCTAGGGTTTTTCTTGGTAAATTGATAAGCTTCCAGATTACATATTTTTTCGGAGAAGTCTAATTTGGCGGTTCTGCTCTTATGGTAACTTGTGAGGGCTAACAGGCAAATTCGCTCTCCAGGACATAGTACCCTTAAAATTGCATTCTGTATAAATTTGCTTCAAATTGAGCAAATCTTAAACTAAAGGCAATTGGAACGATTCACTATATAATGACGTCATTTATAGCTGGGTAAAGACAATCAAATGACATTTATCCCTTCAATAAATGAAACAATTGGTCGCTCCTGGATAGCGACATCTAACAAGCATCTATTGCCTTTAGCCGTGATTAGGAACAATAACAAGGTCAACATTGAGAAAAGCACAAATTGATCGCTGTCAATGGGTGAACACGTTACAATAGCAATCCTAAATGGTTGGGAAATATCATTATTGAGCATTGATTAGTAACATTCAATAGCCGCCACAAATTTTTCACATCTCGAAGGGATTGCTATATAACTAAAACAAGTTGGTGGTGTGCAAATCCAACAATTTGTCTGACTAATTAAATTATTGACATTAGGAGCAGTCATGAAATCATTGGTTCGCTGGAGCGCAACATTGGGTTTAGTCGGAAGTACATTACTAGGAACAGTCTTTGCGGGAAATCTTCCAGTACTGGCACTGTCAGAACAGCAAATAAAAGATAAATTGGACTCAGTGCCTGTATATTTAGTTACTAATGACAAAGGCTTGCCACTTAGCCGTCCTCTACCCGAAAATCAAAATGGGCAAAAAGGTGCTGGTTCGGTAACAGGAGTCTATATGAGTCGGCAAGAGGCCCAAAAATTTATCACCGAACTGCGGAGTGCACAAGCCAAAGACCCGAAAATACAAGAAATGGTCAAAAGTCTACAGGTGACGGCAGTACCTTTGGGAGTAATTTATCAGCAATTACAACAAAGTAAAAACCAGCCAAACCGTCTTGTATTTGCTTTTAAACCTGTTGATCAGGAAATTAAAGGGGCAATGGACTTGCTGCGCCAAAGCGGTCAAAAGGTAGAGCAGTTCAAAAGTGTGCCTATTTTTGCTGTCAGATTTGCACCAGATCAAGGATATGTACCAATTAAAGTCAACTCTGACAACCAGCAAATGATTCCTTTGTTTTTAAGTAAGCAAGACGCGCAAGGTTTGTTGAACCAGGTGAAGCCCAAGTTTCCGAAAGCGGATATTCAGGTGATTGACGTAGATGGAGTAATTAAAACCTTGCAGGATAAAAATGATGCCTGGTTAAACCAAGTTGTTCTAGTGCCATCTCCAGAGTCTAGAGAATATATTAAGACATTGCCTAGAGATAACGCGCCTAAGGCTCCTGCTTCCAATCGCAACAATTCACAGCCTCAGAAACCCAAACGTTAAGGCATGGCAAATACACAGCCAAAAGTAGTTTCTGGGTTACAACTTTGGCAGTGGCGTCATCAGGCAATTCAAGCTGCGATCGCCACAGATGTTCCACCAGCAGAAGTCGATTGGCTTCTACAAGAAGTGGCTGGTTTAGACCGCTTGGCACTGCGATTAGAATCGTTCAAAAATTGGTCTCAAATTCACCTGAAATTGCCTTTAGAAGTTTTAGACCAATTGTGGCACAGGCGGTTAAACGACCACTTACCAGTGCAATACATTGCAGGAGTTACACCGTGGCGGAACTTTAAAATCGCCGTGTCGAGTGCAGTTTTGATTCCTAGACCAGAAACAGAATGCTTGATTGATTTAGCTGTAGCAGCAGCTATTAGTAGTCAGACCATCCCACCCTTACAGCAAGGACACTGGGCGGACTTGGGTACTGGTAGTGGCGCGATCGCTCTGGGACTAGCAGATGTCTTTCCAGAGTCTATAATTCACGCCGTTGATTACAGTTCAGAAGCTTTGGCGATCGCAGCGGCAAATGCCCAGAATTTGGGATTTGCCAAGCAGATTCGATTTTATCAAGGTTCGTGGTGGGAGCCATTGGCATCTCTCAAAGGACAGTTTAGTGGCATGATATCAAACCCGCCTTATATTCCCACCAGCACCTTACCTACCCTGCAACCAGAAGTAATGCTCTATGAACCACATCTCGCTTTGGATGGTGGTACTGATGGCTTAGATTGCATCCGCTATTTGATTGAAATCTCCCCCAGCTATTTGCGGCCAGGAGGGGTGTGGCTCATCGAGATGATGGCAGGGCAAGCGGATAGTGTGCAAGAAATGTTACACAGTCAAGGTAGCTATTACAACATTCAAATTCATTCTGATTTGGCTGGAATTGAACGTTTTGCCCTTGCTTATCTCAGTGTTGAGTGCTGAGTGCCCAGTTGTGAGGTATGAGTGGAGAAAGAAAGATAAATATTAATTCTTCACTCTGTAATCATGACACAAGTTTCCTTGGAAGTGCTGATAGCGGGGGCACGTGCTGGCTTATTAGTGAGCTTTCCTACAGATACTGTTCCCGCACTAGCAGTTATACCAGAAAAAGCAGCATTGATTTTTGCAGCCAAGCAGCGCAGTCAAGATAAACCTTTGATTTTGATGGCGGCTAGTGGGTCGGACTTATGGTCTTATGTCCAAGGAAGCGATCGCGAATATAGAATTTGGCAAGAATTAACAGATAAATATTGGCCGGGAGGGCTGACATTAGTTTTACCAGCGTCAGCCTCAGTACCAAAAGTAATGAATCCTAACGACCCAACAACAATTGGTATTAGAGTACCTGCAAGTGCGATTGCTCAAAATATTTTGCGGCAAACAGGCCCTCTTGCCACCACTAGTGCCAATTTTTCAGGTCAACCAGCTTTGCAGACAATGGCAGAAATTGAGGCTCAGTTTCCTGATATCCTGACTCTGGCAACCACAGAAACCCAGAAAGAAGTATCAAAAATCGGTGTACCTTCCACAGTCGCTAAATGGACGGGTACAAATTGGCAAATTTTGCGACAAGGTGCTGTAAAGTTAGGATTTTAGACTGAAATAAAAAATCGCTAGCTATAATGTTGTACTCCTAGTTTGAGTCTTTCAGTTTTGCAGCTCATATAGAGTTGCTTTGCCAAGATAGCTAAATTCCAGGCTTTTCTGTTCTACTTAAAACTACGTAAGAATTAGAAAAACTTTTAATTGCATCTAGAGACTGGAGCTAAACAGATAATGCGGATAATCGCGAACTAGATTTGACGCTGTTGTTGTCAAAGAATGAAGTTGATAACTGCCAAACTATGAATTGGAGCAACTGGGTATACTTAGGAGCAGGATTAGCACTGGGGATGAGTTTTCGCGGATTATTCGCACGCTCTTCAAATGCTGCACCAAACTCATCCCTAATAAAGTCAACAGAGCAACAAAATTGGTCAGAGATCGGGAAACGGATGCAGCAAATCCAGCTGGCATACCAAATGGCGCAGGAGATGGGCCAATTTAAGGCGGGTTTTTTAGCGCGGACTACCCATGAGTTGCGATCGCCTCTTAATAGTTTGATTGGCTTGCATCAGTTAATTTTGTCGGATTTGTGTGAAGATCCGGCTGAAGAGCGAGAATTTATTGCCCAAGCTCACGAAAAAGCATTGAAGTTACTCAAGCTAATCGATGAAATTCTCAGCATTGCTAGGGTAGAACATGGAACCAGCAAATTAGAGATTCAACCCCAATCGTTAGCTGAAGTTTTACAGGATGTTTATAAATTAACTTATCTGCTGGCGGCCAATCGGAATTATCCCTTGCAACTACTACCCCCAGATCCAGAGGTTTATGTTTTGGCAGACTCCCGTTGGCTACGCCAAGTATTGATCAATTTAGTAGACACTGCCATTGCTGAGATGGAAGAAGGTAGTATCTGTATTTCCACTAGCCTTTCGCCTACTAGTAATTTTGCACTTATTTGGCTGGATGTACCAGTTCATGCTCTACCCTGGAGTGAGTCTATAGATTTCATCAAATCGATAGATTTTATCAAGTCTGAAGACAAACCTCTTGTGACCGACAAGGAGAATCAGTCTCTCTCGCCAGGAATGAAATTATTGCTCAGTCAAACCCTATTGGAAGTGATGGGAGGAAAGCTGGAAATCGTGCCATTTTCCAGTGCTAAGGCTGTAACTGAATTTACTAGGCTGCAAGTGTCTATCCCCCTAGTGATTCCTGAAGCTGAATTTCCTCAGATGGAATATAACCAAGGTTAGATTGGTTATGTAGCACCATAGTGGTAGTCGTATTAGACTGGAAACCAATCTTTTCGTAGAATCCTTGTTGGTGAGTAGTCATCAGGTACACACGCTCAACCCGCCTCATGCGAGGATGGCTCAAAACGGTTTCTACTAATTTGGTTCCCAACCCAATACCACGATAGTCTGGGTGAATCACAACATCCCAAATCGTGGCACGATAGATGCCATCAGAAGTTGCTCTAGCAAAGCCAATAAGTTGCTCTCCATCGCATACAGAAATCACTGGATCGCTATTGGCAATAGCTATGCCCAAATCCTCAACACTACGTCCTTTTGCCCAGAAAGCTGAAATATTAAATAGCTCTTGCAGTTGGTAAAGGTCAATTTCAGATTTGCGTTCGCCTTTGGCGCAGCGGAGCTGTTCGCTAAATTGAATTTGAGGATAGTTCATGTACAACACCCAATTTTGGCAGTATCGTTCCTACCGTTAAGTCATATTTTGCTAGAGAGTGCCTGAGCTTGTATCTAAAGTTAGATATTAAAAAATTTAATCATTCATCTTTCTTTATCGCAAACCCACTTCCACAGAGGATGAGTAGGCCCCTGTTGGCGTATCCGACACACTTGTTTTTCTAAGCGTTGCTTGTCCTGTTGTGGTAGTCCGATAAGGATATTCCGACTTTGCCAAATTAAAGTAGCAACAGTCATACCAATACAAAAAGCCAAACCAAGGGTAGACAATGGATGATAGAAGAGTCCGTATCGCACCGCCACCCAAGTAAAGTATTGTTGCCATAAAGCAATTTCTGCCTGTAGATCCCACAAGCAAAGAGGCGCAATAGTGAGCCACAAACAACCTACAAATAACCACCTGCCATATACGGTAATATTGTGTAGCCTTTGTACTTGTTGGGCAAAATATGGGTCAGTCTTTGCAGTATTGTTACCATTGATTGACTGTTGTTCCGGTTGATCCATATGGGTTATACCAATTTTAGGCATTGCTGATCAAGAGTATAAATTTAGTCTCACCCAAAGGCGAGGCAGCACTGGTTTACCACTTCACCCGATCTGCGTGTCCTCTTCGTCAATTCAGCAACGCCTAATTTTAAATTTTGGATTTTAGATTTTGGATTGCTCATGCTTAGGCTGTTTTACAAATTTAAAACTATACAACCAATCGCAATTTTCGCAATTTGATGTTAGCAATTCAAAATTCACAATTTAAATTGCTTTAACCCCATGATGAAATAGAGGCAAGCTTAGGTATCGTGGGAACCAGCAGAGGTATCCATTGCCTCGGCATTCACTAGCACGGTAGATTTACCAGCACGTTCTCTCCACAGAGATAACAGAGTACTAGCTATAAAAATACTCGAATAAGCCCCCGCCGTGAAGCCAATAATTAAAGCTAAAGCAAAGTTTTTCAGTGTTTCTCCCCCAAAAAACAAGATAGCAAATAAGGGCAACATGGTTGTTAAGGTCGTATTGATCGACCGTCCCAAGGTTTGGTTCACCGCATCATCCACAATATCAGCTATCGGACGGTTGGGATTGGTTTTCAGGGTTTCTCGAATGCGATCGTAAATAACCACAGTATCGTTGACTGAAAACCCCGTAATCGTCAGTAGGGCTACGATAAAGAGGCTGTCTACTTCAGTACCTAGTACTAAACCCAAAATCGAAAAAATCCCTGCTGTGATCAAGACATCATGAAATAAAGCGACGATGGCAAATACTGCATAGTCCCACTGGAAGCGAAAAGCTAAGTAAATAATGATGCCTGCAAATGAAACAATCAGGGCAATCACACCAGAGGTAAACAACTCTCGTCCCAAGGTCGGCCCAACGGTGTCAATCTGGTTTTTTTCTTCGTCAAAAGCACCAATTTTTTCGCTTAAGGCACTTTGCAATTGAGTACGCTGTTCGCGATCTAAGGTTTTTGTGCGGATTAATATGCCATTTTCTGCGCCTGTGTCTTTGTCAGCGACAATTTGGATACTGCTATCGCCAAGTCCCTGTGTTCTTGCTACTTCCCGGACTACATTAATATCAATTGGCTTGTCGCAGTTACCAGGTTTGGTACAGTCCCGTTCTAGCTGTAATCTTGTACCACCGACAAAATCCAAACTAGGACGTAGGGGGGCTTTAATGTTGGGATTTTGCCAAGATATCACCATTGAGATGATACCAGCAAGGACTATAGCAGCAGAAATAGCCCACCAAAGCGATCGCGACTTGTTAATACTTAGTTTCATCGAGCCACCTCTGCCTTATTTGATGCTGGCAGGTTCGGACAGAAAAGTTCTGGTTTCCGTAGTGAAGAAATTGTAATTGCCAAAAACATGAAGGTGCGGCTACAGGTAAGGGCAGTAAACATACTCATAGCTACCCCCAAACCCAAAGTAAGGGCAAAGCCTTTCACCAAACCAGATCCCAGCCAAAATAATGCGATACAGGCAATCACTGTGGTGACGTTGCCATCTAGAATACTGGAAAAGGCGCGGTAAAAGCCAGATTCTACAGAACGATACAGGGTTTTGCCCGCTTGCAATTCCTCCCGTGTGCGTTCAAAAATCAGCACATTTGCATCCACTGCCATGCCAATACTGAGGATAAACCCGGCAATTCCTGGTAGGGTAAGCGTTACACCTAACAAAGCAAAGCTAGCCCAGGTCAGCAAAGCGTAGATTATTAACGCTAGATCGGCAATTAAGCCTGGTAGTCGATAATAAGCCACCATAAAGATTAATACTAAAATTAGACCACCAAGCCCAGCGTAGATACTGCTTTGAATGCTGTCTTTACCCAAAGTTGCCCCAACGGTGCGAATTTCGGCGATTTCTACTGGTACGGGTAATGCCCCACCACGTAGCTGCACACCTAAGTCATTAGCTTGTTGGGCTGTAAACCTACCTGTAATCACCGCAGCACCGCCAGTAATCCCAGTTGCAGCAAATTCTGGGGGTACGCTGGGAGCGCTAATGAGTTCATTGTCTAGAAAAACACCAATGCTGCGCCCGGTACCGGCAAGGTTTTTAGTGAGATTAGCAAAAAGTTCGCCACCCTTTTGATTAAAGCGAATGGCAACGTTCCAATTATTGCCGCTTTGAGTGGGTTCGCCGTAGGCATCTTGGAGAAATTGACCTGTCAGTGGCGGGTTTGTGCTTTCAAATAATTCCGCGATCGCTTCGTTATTCTTTTGCAACTCTTCTCGATTTTTCGCAATTGCCGCAGTATCCTTAGTCTTTCTTAACTCTTGTTGCTTGGCTTTCAGTTCGGCTCTTGAAGCTTGGAAAGCAAACAGCTGAGTTTCTGTACCAGGTTTTTGTGAACGGAATTCTAATTGCGCCGTACCCCCTAACACACGTTCTGCTTGCTCTGGATCGTTGACACCAGGTAGCTGCACTAAAATTTTGTCTGTGTTAGGCACTATTTGAATCACTGGCTCAGAAACGCCAAGACCGTTAATCCGGCCTTCAACGACTCTTTGCACAGCTACCAATTCGCGTTCGGTGATTTGCTTAATTTCCGGTGTTGTTTTCACCTGAATTGTAAGCTGTGAACCTCCTCGTAAGTCTAGCCCAAGGGGTATAGGAATTGTAAAAATCACCGTAATGGCGGCGATGATCAATACTAAAATCAACGCTAATAGCGATCGCTGTTTCTGCATACCATAACCATAACTCGCAACCGACAAAGGCTATAATAGCGCTCTTTTATAGAGTTATGAGTATCAGTTCTCAGTGAGGAGTGTTACTAGTAATGTGGCATGGGGCATTGGGCATGGGGGATGGGGGGACAACAAGCAAGAGTTAATCATGGTTCTTTCCCCTTGTCCCCTTGTCTCCCCTGCACAAGCTGCTCTCCTGCTTTTTCCCAGTCCCCAATCCCTTAACTTAAACTCGCAAAGCCACCATTTTTTCCACAGCTTCTACTATTTGCTCTGGTTGAACAATTGTTAGTCGCTCTAGATTACCGTTGTAAGGTGTCGGAATATCTTGGGACGAAAGCCGCAGTACTGGTGCATCCAATTCATCAAACAAGCGATCGTTAATTGAGGCGATAACTTCTGCTCCAATACCAGCAGTTCGCATAGCTTCTTCCACCACAATCACGCGATGGGTCTTGCGGATGGAGGCCCCAATAGTATCAAAGTCTAATGGCTTGAGCGATATCAGGTCAATTACTTCTGGATCGTAACCTTGTTTTTCTAAAGTTTTCACAGCTTGTAGCACATGATGGCGCATCCGTGAGTAAGTAAGGATTGTCACATCTTTACCACGACGTACTACTTCTGCTTTATCCAAAGGCAGTAAATACTCTTCTTCTGGTAGGTCTTCTTTCAAGTTGTAAAGCAGTACGTGTTCAAAAAACAGCACTGGGTTATCATCGCGGATAGCAGACTTTAGCAGTCCTTTAGCATTTCTGGGTGTGGAGCAGGCAACAATTTTTAAACCAGGAACAGCTTGGAAGTATGTTTCTAGCCGCTGAGAATGTTCTGCCCCTAGCTGTCTGCCTACACCACCAGGGCCCCGAATTACCATAGGAATTTTAAAATTACCGCCGGAAGTATAGCGTAGCATCCCCGCGTTGTTCGATATTTGGTTAAAGGCAAGCAGCAAAAAGCCCATGTTCATGCCTTCAATAATCGGACGTAAACCCGTCATCGCTGCTCCCACTGCTAGACCAGTAAAGCTATTTTCAGCGATGGGGGTGTCGAGAACTCGGAGATCGCCATACTTTTTGTAAAGGTCTTTGGTCACTTTGTAGGAACCACCATAGTGTCCTACGTCTTCACCAAGAACGAATACACTGGGATCACGCGCCATTTCTTCATCAATGGCTTCACGGAGGGCGTTGAAGAAAAGAGTTTCTGCCATTTAGACCTTTAGTACAATTTATTGTTTTAGAATCTTATCGCGCCGCCGCAGCAAATACCGTGAGCGATCGCACTAGTTGGAGATTGAGTTGCTTTTAAAATCCTGCTTTCCACATCTGTTGTTAATATTTCATTGATTGCCATCCACGCAAAGGCTGAGTACTAAATCGGCAAAGACTGAAAATTACAGACCGATTATGGAAAAGCCATTTAAGTAAATAAGGTAACCTGATTGCTTCTTTATGCATCAAATCGCAAAAAGTAATTACAGAGATTGACATTCCTCGGAGTCAAGCGCTGCTACTGCGGTAACTTTCAAGGGCAATCTATCATTTTATCGATTTTACAAGTCTTGATGCATCAGACGCACAATAAAAGGCAACCCCAACCTGATCTAACATTTCATCAGCTACAAACTGGCGAATCAGCTACCTGAGTTACTGGATTGTCTGGAAAGCGTTTGGGTCTTCCTGGCTTGCGTTTATGCCGCTGATTAATTGACTTTTCGCTTGCTGCTGCCAATTCTTCAGGTGTACATTTGAACAGACGCAAAGCATCTAAATATTTTTTTGGTGTCATTGTGGGTTCAGTACGCCCCGCTTCCCAGTTGCGAACACTGGTTTCACTGATTGCAAGCCTGAAGGCAACCTCTGCACGGCTAAGTCCCGCACGCTCTCTCAGGACTTGCATATCCATATTCCATGCTCCCCTAGAAAAGTTTAGAATTCGTTTATTAAATCAATTGACATAAACAGCCAATTGAAAAAATTTATTATCTATCTTCTTTTATAAGCGATCGCCGCCACCTCTGGCAAACGAGGGAACTTTTTATTTCTGTATTATTTCGTAAACAATCTACTATTAAAATTCGATATTTATGTGTCTACTTATGCTGAATTATTACTTATTTCAGCCTTTACCTATGTAAATACTCTAGCACATTAGCTTATTCAAGAAAAATTTTTTGTGACATTTTTACTATAAGAAATCATTGTAATTTTTTTCGGTGTTTTCTGGAATAAATTGTTTAAGTTAAGTAGTTACTTATTAACCAGAATTGTACGAAAAATTATTAATTTTTCATAGAAGCAGATATATAGATTAATTAATCTTATTAAGTTGATTAATCTGTGTATCATTATGTCTCAATTAAGCTTCTATTAGTTCGTATGTCTAATTTACCACTGTTTACCTTTAATTATTCAGGGAATTATTTTGATGAATAAATTTATATTTATCCTGGGAACTTTGGTTATAGGAACAATGATGTCTGCTACCAAAGCTGATGCCCAAAATTGGTCAAATACTGGACAATTAACATCACTTTTAGTACAAGTTAACCCCAATGATGCTAACACTTACAGCAGTAGAGGTAATGACCGTCTAATGTTTGGAGACCTCAAAGGAGCAATTGAAGATTACACTCAATCTTTGCGTATTAATCCTAACAATGCTAATGTTTACAATAACCGTGGTGGTGTGCGTACACAGTTAGGGGATTTTAAAGGAGCAATTGAAGATTTCAACCAATCTATACGTATTGCTCCTAACTCTAGCCCAGCCTACTACAATCGAGGTCATGCCCGTATCAGATTGGGAGATTTTAAAGGAGCAATTGAAGATTTCAACCAATCTATACGTAATGATCCTAACGATTTTATGAGCTACTACAGTCGCGGATCAGCTCATCTCAAGGCAGGAGACGTAAAAGGGGCAATTGAGGATTACAGCCAGATTATACGTCTGAAGCCTCATGATATTACGGCTTATCAAAACCGCGGTGCTGCCCGTACCAAGTTGGGAGATTTGAAAGGCGCAGTTGAGGATTATAGTCAAATCTTACGCCTTAATCCTAATGATGTTATTGCTTATTACAATCGAGGTGCTACCCGTACCAAGTTGGGAGATTTGAAAGGGGCGATCGAGGATTATAGTCAAATCATGCGAATTAATCCTCAAGATACCAAAGCCTATTACTACCGAGGGATAACCCGTGCAGATTTGGGAGATAAGCGAGGCGCAATTGCCGATTTACAGCAGGCAGCTAAACTCTATCGAAAACAAGGAAAAATCAGCGATTCTCAACGTGTTCTCGACAAGATTAAGCTGATAAGTAGTAAGTGAAAATTGATATTTACTCAAACAATAATCTCACGCTCAGACACCAAGACACTAAAATTAAGTTTGCGCCTTTGCACCTGTGCGTGAGATTTTTTGGTAAATAATCACTCGTTAATTTTGTAGCTTATCGTAACCAACGTGCCGCGTCTTTGGCATGGTAGGTCAAAATCAAGTCCGCACCCGCACGCTTAAAGCCAGTTAGAGTTTCCATGACTACACGCTCTTCATCAATCCAGCCGTTGAGGGCAGCAGCTTTCACCATAGAATACTCACCAGAAACATTGTAAGCAGCCACGGGGAGGTTACTAGCTTCTTTGACACGCCAGATAATGTCCATGTATGCCAAGGCTGGCTTCACCATGAGCATATCAGCACCTTCAGCGATATCGAGTTCTATTTCTTTAATCGCTTCACGAGCGTTACCTGGATCCATTTGGTAAGTTCGGCGATCGCCAAATTGCGGTGTTGAGTCTGCTGCATCTCGAAATGGGCCATAATAGGCTGAAGCATACTTAGCAGCATAAGACAAAATCGGTGTATCTTGGAATCCCGCTTCATCCAACCCTGCACGAATTGCCTGCACAAAGCCATCCATCATCCCCGAAGGTGCAATGATATCAGCACCAGCTTTGGCTTGTGATACTGCCGTTTTTTTGAGTAATTCTAGAGTTGGGTCATTTAAAACCCGTCCTGTTAAATCCCCGACTTGTAAATAACCGCAGTGTCCATGACTTGTGTACTCACACAAACAAGTATCAGCGATTACAATCAAATCTGGTAATGCTTCCTTCACCGCAGTTGCTGCTTTTTGCACAATACCGCAATCATGCCAAGCACCAGTGGCATCTACATCTTTATCTGCGGGGATACCAAACAGAATGATCGCGGGAATTCCTAAATCGTAAACTTCTTTTGCCTCTTCAACAATTTTGTCTACCGAAAGTTGGTAAACTCCGGGCATAGATTTTACTTCATTAGCAATTCCCTCGCCTGGTACCGCAAACAGAGGGTAAATCAAATCATTCGTTGATAAAACAGTTTCACGCACCATCCGGCGCAGTTGGGGATGGGTTCGCAGACGGCGGGGGCGATGAGTTGGAAACATAAACTTTTATAAAGAATTACAACACAATGGACACAACACAAAGCGTCACAACAGTAAGGTAAAACCTTGCTCTGGTAGGACAGACTACCAACAGTGCTTAACTGTCCTTTGCCCTACTGTTGATGAAGCTGTAGGGCAATTTTGTATTTTACAGCTTGCCTGACATCTCTTTAACAAACGGCAAAAAAACTATATTAAAAAATTTTATAACTTATTCAGTAAGTTAGCTAATAAGTAAAGGGTAGAGGATGTTTCTTAACTAATCACTTCTTAAGTTTTCCTAACTCATTTTGACTTATCAATTACTATCATTTGTACTAAAAGATTTGGTAAATTAAGAGATAACACAATAATTTATTTAGGTTGCTAACTAACTGAGCTATTGGTCAAATAATTAGTCTCCACAGGGGTAAATCTCTATCTTAGCTAGTTGTAAATAGCAAACCCACAGCTAGCCTAAGCAATGCTTTAACAATTAATTTATCAAGCCATAGATTAAAGTAGTAATTAATATTTTTGGCTTTTTTTGTGCTAAAAATTCATTAATTACAAAATATAGGGTAATAGGTAAGTCTAGAGACACAAGCTTAAAGTTAATAAAAATGGCTTGATGCGATAAAGCAGATAAAAGTATTGGCTTGTCTGTGCCCTGCATTCCTGCTTGCCATTACTTTGACGTAGCTTAGTGATATTACGACTCTATCATGTCCATCGTTGTCTTAAGATTAAAAGACTCGCTAAAGTAGGAAAAAATTAAGTTAACTTAATTAACAAGCAAACAAATACACTTATGTCAATTGAACTTGAGTCAGATCTTCATAAAGCAGTTGAACTTCGCCGCAATTTTGCAATTATTTCTCACCCCGATGCTGGTAAAACGACACTAACAGAAAAGCTACTTTTATACGGAGGGGCAATTCACGAAGCTGGGGCAGTAAAGGCACGACGGGCGCAGCGTAAGGCGACCTCCGACTGGATGGCAATGGAACAACAAAGAGGTATTTCTATTACATCTACAGTCTTGCAATTTGAATACCGTGGCTGTCAAATAAATTTGTTAGATACGCCAGGACACCAAGATTTTAGTGAAGATACTTATCGTACTCTCGCCGCAGCAGATAACGCTGTGATGCTAATTGATGCGGCAAAAGGCTTGGAGCCTCAAACAAGGAAGTTATTTGAAGTTTGTAAGCTACGGGGAATTCCAATTTTCACATTTGTTAACAAACTCGACCGTCCGGGAAGGGAACCTTTAGAGTTGTTGGACGAAATTGAGCAAGAATTGGGATTGCAGACCTATGCCGTAAATTGGCCGATTGGGATGGGCGATCGCTTTAAAGGTGTATTTGACCGCGACAAACAACAAATTCACCTGTTTGAACGTAGCGCCCACGGTAGCAAGGAAGCCAGAGACACGATAGTCAATTTAGGTGATGCCAGAATTGAGGAACTGCTAGAACAGGATCTCTACTACCAACTAAAAACCGATTTAGAACTATTAGAAGGTGTAGGCCCGGAACTAGATTTGCAGTTAGTACATCAAGGAAAAATGACGCCAGTGTTCTTCGGTAGCGCTATGACCAACTTTGGCGTTGAGCTATTCCTGAAGTACTTCCTCGATTATGCTCTCAAACCAGGTAATCATAACAGCAGTGTTGGTGAAGTTCCCCCGACTTACCCGGAGTTTTCTGGGTTTGTTTTCAAACTCCAGGCAAACATGGACCCAAAACATCGCGATCGCGTGGCTTTTATCCGGGTCTGCACTGGTAAGTTTGAAAAAGATATGACAGTCAATCATGCTCGTACCGGAAAAATTGTCCGCCTGTCTCGTCCGCAAAAGCTCTTTGCTCAAGAGCGAGAATCGATTGATGTCGCTTATCCTGGCGATGTGATCGGTTTGAACAATCCTGGAGTTTTTGCTATAGGCGATACAATTTACACTGGGCAAAAACTGGAATATGAAGGAATTCCTTATTTTTCGCCAGAATTGTTTGCTACTCTTCGGAATCCCAACCCCTCAAAGTTTAAGCAATTCCAAAAGGGCATTTCAGAACTGCGGGAAGAAGGTGCAGTACAAATTATGTACTCCACTGATGAAGCCAAACGCGATCCAATTCTGGCGGCGGTGGGTCAGTTGCAGTTCGAGGTGGTGCAGTTTCGCCTACAAAATGAGTATGGCGTGGAAACCATACTTGAACTCTTGCCTTATAGCGTCGCCCGTTGGGTTGATGGCGGTTGGGAAGCTTTGAATCAGGTGGGACGTTTATTTAACACCACCACAGTCAAAGATAATATGGGACGCCCAGTATTGCTTTTCCGCAATGAATGGAATTGCCAACAGTTAGAGGGAGATCATCCAGAATTGAAATTAAGCGCGATCGCCCCAGTATATTCCCTGCAACAACCAGTGGAAGGATAATTTAGGACGCGGTTGATTTTCAGGGTATCTCAATCAAGCGCTTGCGCGCAAACGTGAATCAGTTAAGAGATTGGAGTGCTAGATTTATATGCCTTCACACGCCGAATCGTCTTTGGAGGCTGGTTTAGTCGCCCTCAAACAGGGAAATTACCAAGCAGCGATCGCTCAACTAGAGCCTATTGCTAGCAGTCAGAAAAGTGGAACTGCTAGCTTACAAGCTCAGGTTGGTTTAGTGATGGCTTATGCACGCATTGGCCGACTTTCAAAAGCGATCGCCCTGTGTCAAAATCTCCTTGAGAGTTCTAATCCACAAGTGAAAGAGTGGGCAGAACGCGCTCTTGAACACTTGAAAAAACGCCACAAACCTAAAAACACATCATCAAAAAATTCTGCAACTGGATTTGTTGCTTTTGATAATTCCAGCTCAAATGGTGTACAATCTACTGCTTCATCAAAACAGCAATCAAAAGATGTAATGGTCGAAGGTACAAGCTCTGGTACTTCGTCCATACCAGCAGGTGAGTTTAAAAATAGATATGTAGAAACGGCATCTACTTTTTCAGCCAATAGTTTCATTAGCTCTACAGAAGACCGCCCACAAGCTAAACCAGTCAGTATTTATTGGCGGCACGCAGGACGGGCTAAGGTATGGCAACCCCTGCATAAGTTTAATTTAATACCTTTACGGCTATTGTCAGCGGGAACATTCATCGCCTTATTTTGGGTGATGCGGGAAATGCTCAAATTAGCAATGGGCTTAATTAACTATATTTTAGTCAAGCTTCCATACTTAGAACCATTGCAATTTTTATATCGTGATCCTAGCCCGGTTTTGCTCGTGGTAATGATTATTGCAATGGCATTGTCACCGTGGTTGCTGGATTGGTTACTGACAAAATTTTATGGTCAACGAGAGTTTTCCAAAGATGTGTTAAATGGCTACAGCCGTGAAGCAATCAGGGTAATACAACGTTCTTGCCAACAGCGAGGTTGGCAGTTACCTAAACTGCGGATTTTGCCAATAGCTGCACCAATTGCTCTGACCTACGGGAATCTAGCCCGTAATGCGCGAATTGTGGTAAGTCAGGGCTTATTAGAACATCTGGCAGATGATGAAATTGCCATTATATATGCCACGCAATTAGGACATATTGTTCATCGGGATTTTGTAGTCATGTCTCTGGTAATCCTGGTGACAATGATTTTTCACAGGCTATATCAGCAAATTTCAGAGTGGGGAGACAGGATCTCAAAAGGATTTTGGCGTTGGCCAGCTACAATTTTGGCTAGTTTCGCTTATGGAATTTGGTGTTTGCTGACTGGAACAGCTTTGTGTTTATCGAAGTTACGGCTTTATTATAGCGATCGCCTAGCAGCTGAAATTACTGGTAACCCCAATGCTCTAACTCGTGCCTTGCTCAAAATTGCCATTGGTGTTGCCCATGATATTCAAAAACAAGAACACATCAGTTGGCAATTAGAAAGCTTAAATCTGCTTGCGCCTGTCAGCTATCAGCAAAGCATTTCTTTAGGTAGTATTGCTGGTCATGTTTCTTTTGAATCTCTATTGCTGTGGGACAATTTCAATCCCTACCGCCGTTGGTTCACAATCAATAATACTCATCCTTTAATTGGCGATCGCATCCAACGCCTATGTAAAATAGCCCGTCACTGGCATTTGCAACCTGAACTACATCTTGTCAATGAACAATCTTCAACAGGTAAGCATCAGACATTTCTCTTACAAATAGCTCCTTGGTTGGGCATTCCCTTAGGTTTGTTGTTTGCGAGTTTAATCTGGCTAATTTGGCAAATTGCATTCGCAAGCAGACTTTTAAACCTGAAGTGGATATATGAAGATTTGTCCTTCGTTACGGGTTGCCTACTGATTGGTTTTAGTATCGGTATCGTGATCCGGATGAATTCTTTCTTTCCCGATATTCAACCTGCAACTGTGCAAACTAATGAGCGATTACCCAACCTCTTAGCCAACCCATCTGCTATCCCCATCGATAGCATTAATGTCTGTCTTGCAGGTAAGCTATTAGGTCGTCAGGGTATCAGCAACAGCCTCTCACAAGACTTAATTCTACAATCTAATATCGGCTTAGTAAAATTGCACCATATTCCCTGGCTGGGACAATCAGTTAATCCTCAAGATTTAATTGGTCGGCATGTTACTGTCACAGGTTGGTTCCGGCGGGGGGCAACTCCCTGGATCGACATCCAAACTTTACAAACTCAGAATGGTAAAACCATTACTAGCTCTCATCCAATTTGGTCTACTATTTTGGCAGTTGTAGCGCAAGCTTGGGGAGCATACATTTTCCTCAGAGGTTAGTTAGTAGTTAAAAGTTGGACTTGTAGACCATTAATTTTTGACTATGCCAAACTTAATGTAAAGAAAAGTTGCAGATTTTCTCTGCTAATGTTACATTTATTTACAAAAGACATCTTAATCAACATAACTCAGCATATAGCTTGGTTATAAATCGCTGGCACTTGCGCCAATCTATCCTTTTATTTTCCCAACACAGCAGTAAATCGACCAGCCACTGGCTGGTTTTTGTTTCCAAATATCCCCTGTTGAGAAAAAAATGTATTTTATGCTACTATTCAATCACACTACATGTCAGAAATGTATGCGCTGAACTAGCTACGTAGAAAATACCATGATAATGTAAGGAATGGTGTTTTATTCTGCGAACGGGGTTATAGAAAAAGACGTTTGCTGTGGCAGACAGTAAGCCATTAAATTTACAACTCTTAAAATTAAGGTGGTATTTAATTGAGCGTCGTGTGCGCTTTTGTATTAAACAAGCTTGATCCCAACGAAAAACTGTATTGTATAGGTTGACAGTTTGGATTAAAAAAATTGGTTTATGGCATATTTGGTCAATAGCATCTATTTAAAAGCCAAAGCCAAGTGATTGTTTTCCCGCCTTGCCATGTTCATTCAACTCTGGAGGTATAGTTCATGTCCGTTCGCCTATATATAGGCAATTTGCCAAAAGAAGAAGTAGATCGTCAAGAACTGCAAGCAATTTTTGCAGCCGAAGGTGATGCTGTCACGACTAAACTAATTAAAGACCGGAAAACTGGCAAATGCCGCGGCTTCGGTTTTCTCACGGTCAATAATGATGAACAAGCAGATCAAATTATTGAAAAGTATAATGGTCACTTGTTCAAAGACACTGCCATTAAGCTAGAAAAGGCATTGCCTCGCACTAAAGGTGAGGAAAGTGAAGACCAAGCACCCAAAGCTGCCCAAAATCCCAGCAGCAACCCTGCTCCTAACACAAATAAAGAAAGTAATCGCCGCGAAAAAGGCTCTAAGAAACCTCGGCGCGGTGGTAGCGGTAGTAGTGGACGCGAAAGCACCACAACATCTGACTCAGACGCTATTCGTCCAGATCCCCGTTGGGCTTCTGAATTAGAAAAGCTAAAGCAGATGCTAGCCGCACAAGCGACCAATTAATCTCCCAGAGAGAGCGATTAAAAATTAAAAATCAAAATTTTTTCGATTTTTAATTTTTAATTGTCCAGTGCATTTAAGGTACTTAGTTTAAGGATACTTACAGAAATGAGTATAAATGTGACCGCAACTTTGAGGTAGAATATAGTTGCTGCTAAATTTGTCTGTGCAAATTAGATTGCATTTTGGCTGTAGCTATACACGCTACTCAGACGAAGTTTCTGCATCAGTCTGAAATATAGATGCCATTAGCTTCTGTACAGAAAAATTATATGTGATACGCGCGTAGAATGTGCGATTAAGCTGAATTCTACAGCTAAAACTATATTAGACGGTTGACTATATTTTGCCGATAGTTGCGTTCACACTTGTTCAACTACACGGGGCTTTTCTAAACCTTCCAGAGTTAGAACCGCGATGGTAAGCGCAAATTAGAATTTTTTAGCTGGAAAATGGTCTGTTGTTTAGTTTCGCTTTAATAGAACTTACGCACTCGCAACAAGAATCAAGACTTTGCGTTCGCGCAGCGTGCCCGAAGGGCTTAGGACTTATGCTTCCCTACGGTCGCAATGACGAAATTACGTTATTAGTGCGTAAGTCCTGTTTAACTAAAGACTGTTTTATCTAAGCCTTGTTGTAAATTGCATTAAGGTTTGATAAAAATAACCCCCTAGAGTCAAAACATCACACAACAAAGTGAGATTCAGGGGGTTTTAAGTTTGAGATTTTTAACTTAATACGGTCCAATTCGTAATTCGTAATTGAAAAAGCCAGAATTAATTTGAAACCAAGTTGCAATCAAAAGTAGCAACTGTCATTGCGAGCGAAACAAAGTGGAGCGAAGCAATCTCCGCTAACGAAAGATTACTAGAACAGAACGCAACTTGGTATGAGTTTCCACACTTTAGATCTGTAGCCTGTTTTGGAGAATCGGTATCAGTTAACAATAGCGTCACTCTATCAGGGTGCTTCTAATATCTAGATCGAGTTAGCTGGATTTTAATTAAAATAAATTTATGCTCAAACAGGGTATTTTAAAATAGTGATTATTCTAAATTAGAAATAAATAGTACGATGCTGTAGTTACACAATAACAGCAAAAAAGAGGCTTTGAATCTATATATCTATCAGGTTATATATGTAGTAAGGTGTAATTAATTAAGGTTTTATCTATCAAAAGCATTAGATATAAATATAGCAAAATATATAAAAAAACGAAATAAAAATAATAAATACAGAGCCAATAAGGTTATTTCTGGTAGTAGATGCGGAAATATATTTGAGATATTAAATTGAAAGAAAGTTTAATTTAATCTTCTTAAATCTTTTCGGTAAAAGTATTAGGCGCAAACTTGGTTCTGCCTGAGACTTTTTAATAATCAACAACACATAAACTATGAACGCTACCAGTGAAAAACGCATCGCTTTGGTTTCGGTTCACGGAGATCCGGCGATTGAAATAGGACAAGAAGAAGCTGGAGGACAAAACGTTTACGTCCGCCAAGTTGGTGAAGCACTAGCCAAGCTAGGATGGCAAGTTGATATGTTTAGCCGCAAGGTAAGTGCTGACCAAGAAACGATTGTTCAACATAGTAGTCACTGCCGAACAATTCGTTTAACAGCGGGCCCTGTGGAGTTTGTACCACGAGATAATGGTTTTAAATATTTGCCAGAATTTGTGGAGGAATTGCTCAAGTTCCAAGTAGAAAATAAAATTACCTATCCGATAGTTCATACCAACTATTGGCTCTCTAGCTGGGTAGGAATGCAGTTAAAGACAATCCAAAGAAGTAAATTAGTTCATACATATCATTCTTTAGGAGCAGTCAAGTACCGGGCAATAGATACAATTCCTCCAATTGCAACCAAGCGCTTAGAAGTGGAAAAACAGGTACTGGAGATAGCAGAACGGATTGTAGCGACGAGTCCGCAAGAAAAGCAGCACATGCGATCGCTCGTTTCCAAAAAAGGCAATATTGATATTATTCCTTGCGGTACAGATATTCAAAACTTTGGTTCGGTTGATCGACAGGCAGCGCGGGCTAAGTTAGGAATTGATCCTGAAGCCAAAGTTATATTATACGTAGGACGTTTTGACCCACGCAAAGGTATAGAGACTTTAGTACGTGCAGTGCAACAGTCAAAATTGCGTGAGTCTCAAAAGCTTCACTTAATTATTGGTGGTGGTAGCACCCCAGGTAATAGCGATGGTATCGAGCGCGATCGCATCGAAGCAATTGTCAACGAATTGGGCATGAGTGATTTTACTACCTTACCCGGTCGTCTCAGCCAGACAATCCTGCCCAATTACTATGCTGCTGCTGATGTTTGCGTTGTTCCCAGTCACTACGAACCCTTTGGGCTTGTAGCGATCGAGGCAATGGCGAGTGGTACGCCAGTGGTAGCAAGTGATGTTGGCGGGCTTCAGTTTACCGTGGTTTCCGAACAAACTGGTTTATTAGTACCACCACAAAATGTACCTGCCTTTACAAATGCCATCGACCGCATTCTGATGAACCCAGAGTGGCGGGATGAATTGGGTAAAGCAGGTAGAAAGCGCGTCACCGAGAAATTTAGTTGGGAGGGCGTAGCATCTCAGCTGAATAAACTCTACACCCAACTGTTGGCGAAACCTGTAGCACAGCCATTGGTCAAACCCTTAGTAAAACCTTTAGTAAAATCAGTGGAGCAACCTCTGGCACAACCTACCAAAAAACCAGCGTTACTTAGCTAACCAGGCTCTACGCTTTTTGGTAATTAGTTAACTCATCCCACGGCTTTATATGTACGCGTAGTGTTCTCTAAGGGTAAAGGAGATAACGTTATATTCTAGCTGTGGGATGAGCTAATTAGTATTTCCAAATCAAATACAGAATTTTTAGGATAAAAAACCGCAACAGAGATATGTCTATCCTTTTTGGCACTATACTTAGCATCGACGTTTGAATGCCAACGGCTAAGTATAGTGCAACCAGTTGACTTTACCACTCTTACAGCTGCTTGTAGCGAATTACGCGCTAACTGGCTACCATCACGAACAGAACAAGTTTATCAGCGCGATCGCCATACTATTTCTGTGGCATTACGTACCCTCAAACAGCGGGGTTGGCTAGAGATATCTTGGCATCCCCAAGCTGCCCACATTTGTATTGGCGAGCCGCCACCACGAACACCAGATACTTTCACTTTCAGCCAGCAACTAATACACCAATTAGGTGGTTTAGCACTGATCGCAATTGAGGCGATCGCTCCTTGGGAGCGTGTCGTTGATTTGCAATTTGCCCGTCGTCCCGGAGAAAGCGCTCTCTATCACCTCTACGGGGAAATTATGGGCAAATACAGCAACGTTATCCTCACCGATGCTAATAACTTGATTATCACTGCTGCCCATCAAGTCAGCCAGCAACAATCTAGTGTCCGTCCCATCCAAACCGGACAATTTTATGAAACACCACCCAAACTGACTGGCCCGGTTCCTAGTTTGAGTGAATCTCAAGAACGTTGGCAAGAACGGGTAAGCTTAGTGCCAGGAGCAATCAAGCGTCAGTTGCTCAAAAGTTATAGCGGCTTGAGTGCAGCACTGGTAGAGTCAATGGTGCAATCAGCAAACATAGCGCCAGAAACCAACACCGATTCTCTTACCCCTGAAGATTGGCAAAGACTGTTCGCGCATTGGCAAGAATGGTTACAAGCTTTGAAAGATGAAGAATTTCAGCCAGCTTGGACTAAACAAGGATACACCGTACTTGGTTGGGGTGCAGTTACGCCAGCAAAAGACATCCAAGAGTTACTCAACCGCTACTACACCGATCAGCTCAATGAACAGTTATTTTCACAACTCCGGCATCAACTAAGTCAAAAGCTAAATAATATTTTGGCAAAATTACGGCTTAAGGCTAATACTTTTAAAGAACGCTTGCAGCAATCAGATCGCGCTGATGAGTATCGCCAAAAAGCTGATTTATTGATGGCTCACCTGCAAAATTGGGAACCGGGGATGAAGGAAATTACCCTTCCTGATTTTGAAACTGGCTTACCATTAGCGATCGCCCTTCAGCCAGATAAAAATGCGGTGCAAAATGCCCAAAACCTTTACAAGCAACACCAAAAGCTCAAACGCGCTCGTGCAGCTGTAGAACCGCTACTGTTGGAAGTGAATGCTGAAGTTGAATATTTGGAGCAAGTAGAAGCTGCAATTACTCAGATAGACAAATACCAAACAGCAGAAGATTTGCAAGCTTTAGAAGAAATCCGTGATGAACTAATTGGGCAACGGTATTTAGAAGATCCAGAATACCGCAGCCGTAGTACCAATGAACCTACTGGCAGTAACTTTCACCGTTACCGCACCCCTAGTGGTTTTGAAGTATTAATTGGTCGCAATAATCGCCAGAATGACCAATTGACCTTTCGTGTAGCTGGGGATTATGACCTATGGTTCCACGCTCAAGAAATACCAGGGAGCCATGTGTTACTACGTTTAGAGCCGGGTGCTGTTCCCGAAGAAAATGATTTGCAATTTGTTGCAAATCTTGCCTCTTACTACAGCCGTGCGCGTCAGAGTGACCAAGTTCCAGTAGTTTATACTCAGCCTAAGCACGTCTACAAACCCAAGGGAGCCAAACCAGGAATTGCTATTTACAAGCAAGAGCGCATTCTCTGGGGACAACCGCAATCGATAGCCAACGTGTCTTAAGCAAGTTTACCCACCAAATCAAAGATTATGGTCGTGGGGCGGGGAAATATGGCAGAATTTGGGAAGGCTTTTTTGCTCCTAATACCGTTTCACCTTAAGGTTGATACATTTGGCAAGCTATGGAAGCGGCGGAGGCTAGGGGAGTGAATTGTATCAAGATTTTCGTGAAATGGTATTACATGGTCTTTTTATTGTAAACTCAATACTCAATCTGCTTCACTAGCCAATAGTTACTATCCATCTCCCAAGCTGCTTATCCTCCTCACAATACGTGAATTATGCTGGAAGATAGAAGTTTATAACCTTTATTAGTATATTTTTTTGGTAAATCTTTACAAAAAAACTGTGTTGGCTGTTACAATCTTGTTAAGAAAAGTTGCCCGTTGCATTTTGGGAACGAGCAATTTGGTTTTTACTCTATTGAGAAGACAACGCGAAAAACATTTTTCAGACCAGCTGTGGGAGGCTGGTCGTTTTTTTTTATAGCTATACCAGCTCGCTCTGATAAAGCATATTTTCCTTCAGTCAATTATCACAAAGAAATTATGGTGAGCGTATGAGTTAGCATCTTTAAACTCAACTTAGTATCAGCACAGTTTTTATTGCCTAGTGAGAGGAAGCTTTCTAGCGCGTTTTATAAATATTTGTTGTAAAGCTGGCGCATTGCAAGGGATAAGCAAAATTATTGACTTGCTAGAAATACTAATTAGTAAAACTTTTTCAGTATTTTCTACGTATCCTAAGTTATATTTCTGTTACATTTGCTATAAACGTTATTTCTATTTCTTCTAATTGGTTCTGTGAATAGTGGATTTCACTTAATTATTATCTAATACACTAAGTTATTAATACATAGTTTATAGTTAAACTACATATAAACACTTAAGCAATATCGCGGTAAATAATAGGTTTTAATCCTATGTTAAACAAAATACGTCAAGCACTTGTTATAATTACTCGCTAAGATAAAAATAGACACAAAGTTCATTCGGCATAAGACAATCAACTTAGCAAAAACGCTGGGTTTTGATTTTAATATCAACCGAAAAAAGATGCAAAGCATGGCCTTGCATCTTTTATTGCAACTCTAAAAATTAGAAACTGAATGTAGTTCTGAGAGTACCAATCACAACGTCATCGTTTTGATCGTTGTGATCTGGTGCTGTCAACCAGATAACTCCTGGGGTAATCGTGATATTGTCACTTAGTTTGTGCTGATAGAAAGCTTCGATGTGATACGAAGTGCTTTGGTCTCTATCAAGTCCATTGATGCTGGAACTTGTAACCTTAGGTTCCATTCCTACGATGATGCCACCTAAGTTACCTGTTTGGCCCAAGTCAGGAAATCCTAAAGTGACAGCCCAGTTCCAAATATCCACACTTCCGCGGTTAATTATGTCTCCTGCTGTAGATAGGTTACGAGTGTTGGTATAACCTACCCAACCACCAAGAACTATTTTCTCACTAAGGCCGAAGGATGCTTGTATACCGTAGGAATTACTCGAAGTAGGTACAAGAACAGCTTCTTCACTTCCTGTCAAATCTTGCACAACTCCTCCCAGAAATGAGCCAACGTTTGCTCCATTGCTACCAGTAGCCAATTCCTGATTGTAGGCGTTGATGTAGGTGAAACCAACAGTAAAGCGATCGCTTGGTTTAAAGGTTAACTGTGCTAGTGCGCCATATCCACCATTGAATAAACCATTGCTAGCAGAAGGATCATTAGCTGAATTTGCCAAATATCCTAAACTCAATGCCAATTGATCACTAAAATTGTAGTTCACTCCCAACCCTGCACCATCCATCTGATAATAAATTGGGTTGCGAGTACCAAAAGTGGACAAAGCACCAAAACTACCATCCCCGTCAAAGAGATTTACCGTATCAGTAATGTCATCTGCTGCACCAGCATTGGCAATAGCGATCACTTCTATTTTTTCACCAACAGGAAATTGGTAATATAGTGCATCGATAAAAGCCTCAGTTGTACCATCTTCCCCAGCAAAGAAAAGATTGCCCTCCGGTGTACCAATATTGGGGGAAAGAATATTATTAACTTGGATTCTGGTAAAGAGCGTATCTTCGCCCGTAAAGCTGGTAACTAATTCAACACGCGCCCGCGCTCCAAGAGTTGTATTCTGATCTGTAATTTCTCCACCGTTGACTTGGTTACCTGATAAAACATCGCTGACTACGGCGACAACTTCTCCTTGTAGTTTGGTAGTGGTAGAAAATTGATTCGCCTCCAACTCAGCAGTCTTGGATTCCAATGCATCTGTACGACCTCGTAACGTCGCCAGTTCTGCTGCAAAATTTTCTTGCAGCTTTTGCAGCCCTGCTAAATCTTCTTTTGTGACTAAATCAGCCGTACCCGTAGCGATGATTTCGTTGATTCGATCAAGACAAGCATTCAAACCAGCAGCAAACTCATACCGTGTGAGCGCCCGATTACCCCGAAAAGTACTATTGGGATATCCTGCAATACAACCGTAACGTTCTACTAACGCTTGCAATGCTTGGAATGCCCAATCTGTAGACTGCACGTCCGACAGTTGAGATACTGAGGTAACTTGAGACATTACCTGTTCTTGGCTAGTATTCTCAATGCCTTTTTCTATATCTGCTATAATTTGCGGTTGGCTGATTTCTAAATTGCTTTGTATTTCCCCTGCAACTGCAACAGTACTCAAAAATAGCATGGCGCTACCAACTGCTGGCATAGCAAGCAGAAATTTCCATACTTTGTGCATTTTTTTCCTCACACCTATTGACTGTGAATAGCTGTACTGAGCTGCTCTGAGAACAGTCATTATTAAAAACTATTCTCAAAATATTATCAGGAGCCGATATTCTTTTCTCACAAGATTAAGTCAGGAATTTATGATGAATTAAGTAAGGTATAAATTGCAGCGCATGGTACTTTATTGAAAAATTTTGATGTAATTCGTTACACACTAATTGCGTGAGAATGAGAATTATTATAATATAAAATTAGAATCAGTCTCATTGTCAAGAGAGTATTTGACAATGAGACTTTGTACAAAAAGTACTTATACAAAAGGTGAGGAAACGAGAAAAGTAAATTCTCTTTTTTCAACATCCTCATTACCTTTTGCCTGACTTCTTACTGAAGTCTAAGGCAGAGGTAGCAATTTTTGTGGAGGGGGAAACACTGTGCTTGGAACTCATATAGAAGCTAAAACAGGCAGACGAGGAAGTGGTATTCTGCCTCTAATTGCTCTGGTCATATTATCAATTGCTGGTTGTAACCAATCGAATACTAATCAGAAAGCAGCTTCCGAAGTGTTGCCGAGTTCAGGAAAAACCAAAATAGTAACTACATTTTTACCTGTATATTGGTTTACGAAAGCGGTAGCTGGAGATCAGGCAGATGTAGAAATTTTAGTGCCACCAGGTACGGAGGTACACGAGTATCAAGCAAAGCCAGAAAACGTCAGGGCGATCGCTACCGCCAATGTATTAGTCAAAAACGGTTTGGGTTTAGAGAAATTTCTTGAAGAAACCATCAAAAATGCCCAAAATTCCAAATTGACTCAAATTGATGCCAGTGCAGGTATTAAACCTTTGGGAGAAATTTCACCCGTTGTAAATACTGCGACAGAGGAAAAAAACCACAATCACGAACATACTGAGGGTAATCCTCACGTTTGGCTAGATCCAGTTTTGGCAAAACAGCAAGTAATAAATATTCGGGATGGTTTAATTGCTGCCGATCCTAAAAATAAAGCTACCTATGAAGCCAATGCTGCAACTTATATCAAAGAATTGGAAAACTTACATAATGAATTTCAGCAGAACTTACAAAATAATCCTAACTGCACATTTATTACCTTTCATGATGCCTACCCATACCTAGCCCAACGCTATAAGCTCAAGCAAGTAGCAGTAGTAGAAATTCCCGAAGATCAACTATCGCCATCAGATGTGCGAAATGTAGTCAATACAGTCAAAAAATATAAAGTTAAAGCCTTATTTAGTGAACCAGGAGTAGATAACAAATTACTTAAAAGTCTCTCCCAAGATTTGAATTTAAATTTACAAACATTAGATTCTTTAGAAACAGGCGATAAGAATCCGCAACATTATTTCAAAGCTATGAAAGACAATTTGCAAACTCTGACAACAGCTTGCCAGTAGATTATGATGCCAAAAGCAATGATTGATTTCTTAGCATTTGTTCAAAGGCAATTTCTAATTATTAATTAGTTAATGAATAAGCACCCATGACCAGTGACCAACCACAATTGACATCTCCCATTTTAAAAGTAGAAGGTTTAACCGTATATCAAGGCAGTTATTTAGCTCTTCGAGATGTCTCTTTTGAATTAATGCCAGGGACAGATACAGCCATAGTTGGCCCTAATGGTGCGGGTAAAAGTACCCTGGTAAAAGCTGTCTTAGATTTGATTCCGCAATCTACAGGTAAAATTGAAATATTTGGTCGTCGAGTGACAAATTTGGGATATTTACGTCATTTATTAGGCTATATGCCGCAAAATTTCATCTTTGACCGTAGCTTTCCTATTTCTGTCAGCGATTTGGTAGGGCTAGGATGGGCAAGAATTCCCAAGCAACGCCAGCACAGGAGTTTCTTTCCCAAAAGTTTGTGGAGGAAAGATCGGGACAAATCAGCAGCAATAGCCCAAGCTTTACAGCGAACTGATGCTTATCATTTGCGCCATCAAGCTGTTGGGACTCTCAGTGGTGGTCAACTCAAACGCGTGTTGCTGGCTTACTGTTTAGTAACACCTCGAAAACTTTTGGTATTAGATGAAGCCTTTGCTGGGGTAGATGTGCAAGGTGCGGCAGATTTTTATGTCTTGCTTAACGAATTAAAACTACAGGAAGGTTGGACAATATTGCAGGTTTCCCATGATATTGATATGGTCAGCCGTCATTGCGATCGCGTCCTTTGTCTTAACCAAACTGTCGTTTGTACTGGTAAGCCAGAAATTGCCCTTTCACCACAAAATCTTTTAGCAACCTATGGGCCAGGATTTAGCCGCTACCAGCACCATCATTAATTCAAAATTCAAAATTTAAAATTCAAAATTAAAGATAGTTGGATTAGGGGACTGTTACCCCAACTCAACTGATGCTATGTGTTGTAGATGTAGGGGTCTTAAACCGTTTAATTTACGCTAATCAACAGTAAAGAATAATTGCTCTTATTGCTCATACTTCATCCTTTTCATCAAGGTGTTCCACAACAGCCTGATAAAGATGAAAAATATGGCTATCGTGGAGGTGATAAAACACGTGACGTCCTTGTTTACGATACCTTACCAAGCGCATTGCCCGTAGGTTTCGCAACTGATGCGAGACCGCAGATTCACTCATATCTAATAATGCTGCCAAATCACTAACACACAATTCTTTTTTAGCTAAAAATGAGAGAATTCGGAGACGGTTAGCATCTCCTAAAAAGCTAAAAAAATCTGCCATGCGCTGGGCTTTATCAATACTCAGAACTTCATTTGGGAGGGGTTCAATATCACTATCTATAGCCCAGTTAGGATTGTACTGAATCATTTTTGATCATAATTAAATTATTTACAAAAAAACTGACAAGTTTTGGTTGATATTTGGGTTAGGATTGCCAGACATTCTATGATAAATAAACATTATCTACTTTTAGCTTAAAAGCTAATAAGTTAAAAATATTACAGAATGATTTTTTTTACTGATTGCCAGATAAATTGGCTAGCTGTCACTGCTATTAATGACTTGGTGACATTGTTACAATTTCCCTTTATGCAGCGTGCGATCGCAGGTGCTGTATTGATGGGAATACTTGGCGGTTTGCTAGGTAGTTTCGTCACCTTGCGTCAGTTGTCTTTTTTTAGCCATGCTGTTGGTCATGCAGCATTAGTAGGAGTGGCTTTAGGTGTGCTGCTACAGTTAAATCCTACAGCGATGCTACTGCCATTTACCTTAGTTTTTGGTGTGATTGTCCTCTACTTTATCGATAAAACCGATTTAGCTAGCGATAGCGTACTCAGTATAGTTCTATCAGGAGCATTAGCGATCGGCGTCATTCTCACTAGCCTGATTAAGGGATATCGCGGCAACTTTATGGGAGTGCTATTTGGGGATATTCTGGCTATTGATGCCACAGATTTAATTTTGACGCTGCTTGTGCTTGTAGGCAGCAGTATATTCTTGTTGTCAACTCTACGGCAACAAATTTTGTTAACACTAAACGTAGATGTGGCACAGGTGCAAGGGATTCCAGTCCAATTGTATCGTTATGGGTTTGTAATATTGCTTTCATTAGCTGTTGCCGTGGCAATTAAGGCGGTTGGTGTTTTATTGGTAAACGCCTTTTTGGTCATTCCCGCTTCCACCGCAAAATTAATGAGTCACCATTTTACCCGCTTCCTGGTGTTATCCGTGATTTTTGGTTCTACCTGTAGCGTTGTTGGCATGATTATTTCGGGCCTTTTCAACATAGCCTCTGGCCCTAGTATCGTTCTTGTTCAGTTTCTAGTATTTATAGCTGTTTTCATCTGGATCAAGTTGATGATCAAAGTTGCGTAAAATTTTTTGCTTCAGGTACTTGCAATTTCATTCTAAGTTTGCTAAATTTATTAATCGTGGCAAAGAAATGCGCCCGCCGGGATAGCTCAGTTGGTAGAGCAGAGGACTGAAAATCCTCGTGTCACCAGTTCAAGTCTGGTTCCTGGCATTTAATTAAATATCTTGAAATCCAACGATTTCAAGATGTCTGTGCTTTGTAAGTACTGGCTTATAGAAAACGAATGTCTCAACTTTGAGATGATTTTTGGACATTTTTGCATACCTTTAGACACAAAATGGGTGTAAAACGGGTGTAAAAGAGCTAGAGCAGAGGAGTAATTACACCTTCTAAACCTATTTTCCCTAAAACTCGTACAGGGCGGACAGTTAAGAGTTCTATATCTATTCCCTAACTCTAATGACATCAGCTATTCGAGATTATCTTTTGAGACTCTGTGCATAGGCGTAGCAGTTAACAACTTTATTGACTGAAGTTTGATCGCCTGACCACTAGCGATAAAGGTGAGGGTCTACCGCTATCATTGAGTCAGAGTTAAGTCAGCAGTCTATTAGGACAATTCCTAAAAGCTGGCACTATGAAGGTAAACAATGGTAACGGTAGTTGTTGTTCTTAATACTTTGATTTCGCTAATGCTACTCTACGCGGCTTGGCGAATGCGGCAATTAAAACAGCAACTGAGGATAATAGCAGATACGTTGACTGCTTATGAACGCAGTAGCCATGCATTATTGTATCAAGCACCTGAAACAATTTATTTTGCCCAGCAGAATATTCATAATTTGCGGCAAGGAAACCAAAGCCTAGAGTTGCAAATCCAACAAGTGCAGCAAATTGTTAGCCTGCTGTTTTTAGGGCGGCAAGTCTGGCGGCGTTCTTTTCGGAGGCTAGGCTTCACATTTGGGAAAAAGGCAACAATAAAATAACATGAGAAATTAAGGCAACATTTCTGGCTAATAATTTGTCACTATAGGTTTAAGCAAATAAAATCGCTTGGATCTTGCAAGGGGAGAAAACCCACCTAAAATGGGTGTAAGGAGAGAAACAATATAAAAATGTCTAACAACCGTTCTGGAGTATTTATTGGCGGTTTAATGCTAGGGGCAACTATCGGTGCCTTGACCGGTTTGCTAGTCGCTCCACGCGCAGGGCGCGACACGCGTAAACTATTAAAAAAATCTGCCGATGCCCTACCAGAATTGGCGGAAGATTTATCAACAAGTGTACAGATCCAAGCAGACCGTCTCTCAGCCAACGCATTGCGAAACTGGGATGAAACTTTAGACCGACTGCGGGATGCGATCGCCGCTGGTATAGATGCCAGTCAGAGGGAAAGCCAAGTTTTGAAGCGACAAAACGCTGTTGAGACTCAAAGCGCAGCCTCTCAAAGCGTAGAGAACTCCGATTCTGTTTCCCAACGTTTAGAACGTTCATAGATAGCATAACCGTGATTGATCCCCTATTTTGGTTGGGACTATCCATACTCTTAGTTGCCATTAGTCTGACAGCTGTTTTAGTGGCAGCCATACCAGCTTTGCAGGAGTTGGCACGTGCTGCTCGGAGTGCAGAGAAGCTATTTGATACCCTCTCACGAGAGTTGCCACCTACTCTCAATGCCATTCGCACCACTGGCTTAGAAATCACTGACTTAACTGATGATGTCAGTGAAGGTGTCAAAAGCGCTGGTCAAGTTGTTAAACAAGTTGATCAAAGCTTAGATAATGCCAGAAAACAAGCCCAAAATATTCAAGTAGGCACACGCAGCGTCTTTGTGGGTGTAAAAGCTGCTTGGAAAACCTTTACTCGCCAAAAATCACCTAAGCGGGCACTTGAACGCCTACCAACAACTGAAAAATCACCGCTAACTTTGCGAGAAAGAGAAGCACTCAGACAGGAAAATCGCCGCACAAAATCAGAAGCCTATCGTACTAATGACGGTTACAGCGAAGCTGCTAACTGGGAGAAGAGTTTTGATGAACAAGACTTGCTATCCAAATCGACAGTTTCTGAAGATTGGACTGAGCAATAATAATCATTGCCCAGTAAGCAGTTATCAGTTTTTATGCTGTTTGCTGATTAGGGCAATTGAGTATGACAGATAAGAAAATTCACCGATATAAGGGACTGGGGATTAGCAGAAGCTGCTTTATTCCTGAGACTGTTAAACTAATAACCCTTAAACGCGCATCTCCTTGTCTCCTCATTTTTGCGTCCCTGTCTTACTTGGAACTGGGTAGTGGCTCTGCTCATGCATAAGGCTTAATTCCGCAGCTTGACTTAGATCCTTATAGATTTAATCCTTTAGATTAGAGTAAAGTAAACAAGTGTAAAGAAGTATCTTGTTTCTCATACTGTTTTAAAACAACTTGTTCACTTCTACCGTTAATACTTGTATAAGAACGTCCATGCAGTCTTGTTTTTGGCGACGAATCCTGGTATCTATTGCAGTATTTTTCTTGGCTGGATCAATTTGGGCGATGCACTCTCCCCCAGCACTTGCTTATGACAATCCTGAGCTATTACCCAAAATCTTTACCCCAGTTGTAGACTTAGCTAAGTCTCTCACTGACGTTCAAGAAGAAAGGCTAGTCGAAGAATTAGAGCAATTTGAAGCTGATACTGGCTGGAAACTCCGTGTATTGACTCAGTACGACCGTACACCAGGCCGGGCAGTTATAAATTACTGGAGTTTGGATGACAAAAGCATTCTGTTGGTTGCTGATTCTCGTGGTGGGAACATCCTCAGCTTTAGTGTTGGTGACGCAGTTTACCAACTTCTACCTCGGACTTTCTGGATAGAACTGCAAACTCGATTTGGGAATTTGTATTTTGTGCGAGAACAAGGTGAAGACCAAGCGATTCTCCAAGCTTTAAATTCAGTAAAAGGCTGCTTGTTGAAGGGTGGTTGCACTGTTGTTCCTGGATTGCCAAGAGAACAGTGGATTCTGACTTTAATTACCTCAATAGTTGGTGGAATTGTTTGTGGATTTGCTGCTCAACCCCGTAGCGAAGGACAAGTAATTGCTTGGCAATGGGCTTTAATTTTCTCCCCTTTGTGGGGGATTTTATTTCTTGCCTTTGGCATTGGCCCAGTAGTGACACGCACAAGTGACTGGTTACCGCTAGTTCGCAATATTTCCGGTTTTCTCATTGGTGCTTTAGTTGCCTACCTGTCTCCTGTGTTTAGTCGGCCTTCTTCTAGTGCTAAGTCCTGATTTTTAAATGTTGAGTTATGAGTTACGAGTTTTTACTTAACTTCTAACTCTTAACTCCTCACTCTCTGAAGCTGATAAGCTGAAAGCTGATATCTGAGAAGCTCAAGAATAATGGAATGGCACGTAACTGATGCCCAAAGTTTGGCAATTATTGATAGTGAAATTGGTGAGCATGTATTTTCACCTGCGGAATATGAGATCGTCCGGCGGGTGATCTACGCCACAGCCGACTTTGAGTATAAGTCTTTGATTCGCTTTTCTGAGCAGGCCTTGCAATCTGGAGCAGCAGCATTAGCGGCTCGTACTACTATTGTGGTGGATGTCCCGTTAGTACAAGTAGGTATTAGCTACGCTATTCAAAACACTTTTGCCAATCCGGTATATTGCAGCACTGAAACCTTAACCCGTCCCCAAAATGAAAAAACCGTGGCAGCATGGGGAATAGAAACTCTAGCCAAGCGTTATCCAGAAGGCATTTTTGTAGTCGGTCAAGCGCAAACAGCATTAACGGCACTAGTTAATTTGATTGAGGCTGAAGAAATTCGACCTGCTTTGATAATTGCCACCCCAGTGGGATTTATCAATGCGGATGCTGCAAAAGAACGCTTACAAGATTCTTTAGTTCCCCATATTACAATTGACAGCCGTAAAGGTAATGCGGTTGTAGCAGCTGCCATATTTGATGGACTAGTAGACTTGGCTTGGCAAGCTTACGGGAGAGAAGGGAATAAACAGACTTGAAAACAATAGAAAAGTAAGAATTAATATCTATCATCTTCCTCCTCTGCTCTTCTGCTCCTCTGCTCTTCTGAACGGCGACGCCGCCTTGGTCTGTCTTGTTGGCCTTCACGCAAGCGGCGACTGACTTCATTAAAGAAATCCTGTCTCACAAAGGGGTAATCGCTCACCCATAGATCACGACTGGGAATGTAGATATCACTGAATTCTTCAATGCTGCTTAAATCTGCGCGATCTGACATGACGATCATTTCGGCAATTTGACCACGAGCAATAACTTTATAAGCAGACCGTAATGGTGCTTCAAACTCAATGGTAAATCCTGTGTCGTCACCTATCTCTAAGTTAAGCCGTTTTTCTCGATTTTCTACAATTACTAAATCCCCTTTGTTGTTGACAGTTTCTTGTTTGCCAATTAACTGGTCTGTGATCCACCAATCCAATATTCGACCTCGGAAAAAGCCGCTGTACTTGTAACGGCGGCATTTTGAATTTCGTACACTGGCTTTAAACACTGGATACCACAGCCAGTAAAAAGCACCGACTATCCCCAGCACAAAGACTATCAGATCAAACTCAAACTTGAAAAAGACTTTGACAAGCAGAATCACAACTATGCTAACTACAGAAATTAATAGCCGTTGCAAAAAATTTGAAAACTTTCCCCAGTAGTACTTGTACTGGGGGCCAGTGGCAATCAAGGGGATGACTTGTTCAAATTTCTGGCGAGTCAATGGAACTAACATGAGTGCTGAGTAGTGAGTTTGCAGTTTAGAGGAGCTTTTCTAATCCATATACTAATGACTTTAACTGTAAGACTTTGCGAATTGCTAGTAGTACTCCTGGCATATAACAAGCGCGATCGCTCGTATCATGCCGTAAAGTATAAATTTGTCCTGCTGCGCCAAAAATTACTTCTTGATGGGCAATCAGCCCTGGTAACCGCACACTGTGAATTCTAATTCCTTCTTCTGCTAGGCTACCTCTTGCTCCTGCTAATTTCTCCGTCTCTTCTACAAGTGCAGGGTTAAAAGATTTACCTATTTCTGCTAGCATCTGTGCAGTTTGAATGGCTGTACCACTAGGAGCATCAGCTTTTTGATTATGATGCAGCTCAATAATTTCTACATGGTCAAAATATTGCGATGCTGCGATCGCTGCTTGTTGTAACAGTACCATGCCAATAGAGAAGTTAGGAATAATCAAACAGCCAGTGCTAGCTTTGTCGGCAAAGTCTGCCAAGTCTTGAATTTGTTCTAAGCTTAACCCTGTAGTGCCAACAACCGGACGAATTCCATAGGCGATCGCACTACGAATATTGTCATAAACTGAATCAGGATGGGTAAAGTCTACCATCACCCCTGGTGGCCCCTGTCTTTCGCCAGCCACATACCCTAGCATCGGTTCTAATTGATTGGTAATTGGTACTTCTAAAGGTTCGCTTAAACCTGCCAACTCTCCGGCATCTTTATCTTGATGTTCGGGACTGCTATCAATTGCACCCACTAGGTTTAAATCAGGTGCTTGTGCTACAGCTTTTACTACCTCGCGGCCCATTTTGCCAGCAGCACCGTTGATAATAACTGGGATAGGAGCTTGATTTGTCATAGATCGAGCAAAACTTTTTTAACTAACAAAGGAATTGTAAAGACTTTAGTGATCTGGTAGCTAGCTTCTCAAATCTCTTGTCAGCAATTTCCAGACTTTCGTTGCTTGCTAGATAGATTTTTCAACCTTGGCGCTGAGTTCAACAAAATTACTCAAACACTGGTGACCAAATATCTGCAACTACCACTTCCCAGCCAGGAAGTAAGTCTGGGAGAGTCAGCACATCACCATCTCGCAATATGATTTTTTCAGCAACACGGTAAACTTCCAGAGTTCGAGTTTTAGGGTCGATTAAAATGCCAATTTGACTACCCAGGCTGATAAATTCCTGAATTTTCTGGCGGAGTTTATCGAGCGAATCAGTTTTAGACTTAACCTCAACTACTAAGTCTGGAACTAATTCTGCATACTCCTCTGTGGAACGTTTGAGTCTCTCTGCTCTCACAAAAGATACATCTGGCGCACGTAAATCTGTGTTGGGTAATTTGAAACCAGCGCTAGAACCAGCTACGCGTCCCAACTGACGAGGCCTTACCCAATTCCTTAATAGTGCTGCAAACTCAGTTCCTACTTCTTCAGATTCATAACCGGAAGGACTCATGATCACTATATTCCCATCAACCAATTCCATGCGATAGTCAGGATAAGCTGCCTGCATTTTTTCTAGGTCTTTGACAGTAAGAGACATAATGCCTCCTGAAACATCTGAATTTATCTTGGCATTTCTCAGAACCTGTTTATACCCCTGTTAGCAGCCTCATCTTTCTGAAAAAGAAGGTGAGTACAGTTTCCTTGCGGGTGATGATATCTGCGCTGCCATCCATTCCGGCTTGCAAATTGCACTGACTGGCATCTGTCTTAAGGAACAAGGTCTGCGGTTGAATGGTTACTTCATAATGGGCGCGTGAAATAACTTGAGTTGTGGCTATTGCCTGATCAGACTGAGGTGCGATCGCATCGGGAGAAATCGTGATAACTCTGCCTGCAAGAGTGCCGTAATCAGGATAGGGGCAGCCTGATACTTTGATATTTACAGTTTGCCCAACTTCCACTCGCCCGATTTCCTGAACAGCTACAAATGCTTTCACAACTAGGGGTACGTCCTTTGGTGCTAGCTGGGCAACCACATCACCGAGTTGAACGAGTTGGTCGACGTTACGCAAGTTCAGTTGTTGAATTGTGCCATTTACCGAGGAGCGAATTACAGTATTGCCTAACTCTGTTTCGACTTGCTGGAGTTCTTGGCGATCGCGGGTTAGCTCATTCTGAAGCCTAGCTGTTTGTTGAATCAGTGCTTGCCGTTCTTTATTTAAAGTTGCCAAAGTCGATGCTCCGCGGGCACGTTCTTGGGCTATTCGCTCACCAGCGATATCTACTGATGCAGCACTGGGATTAAGTGCTGCCTGGGTACGTTGCAGGCGGGCAAGGGCAGCTTCCAACACTGCTGCTTTTTCACTAATCTGCAACTTGGTAATGGCTCCTGTATTAGCTAATTCTTGATAGCGGGCTAATTCCTCCTGTGCCAGTTGCGCTGCTGCTTTGGCTTCTCGCATCTCTGCTTGGGTTGTTAGCTGTCGCTGTTGATGTTGCCGTTGGTTGAGTTTGAGTTCTGCTGTTGCTGCGGCGATCGCACGCCCAATTACCTGTTTTTCGGCTGTCATTTGAGCTTGTAGTGCCTGTTTTTGCGCTTCGATTTGCTTCAATTGCCGTTGAGTTTCCCGGATACTGCTCAATAATTGAAGTTTCTGGCTTTGTAAACGAGAGTCATCCAAGGAGGCGATCGCCTCTCCTTGCTGCACTACTTGGTTTGCTTTCACGTGGAGCCGATTCACTTTTCCGGTTGCCGCTGCTTGGATAATTCGCAGTTCTCCCATTGGGCGGATGTTTACTGGAGCTTTGACTGTCGCCGGATACTTAAGCACTGCCGCTAAAGCAACAGCTGCACCGAAAATGGCAAGCATAGCCACACCACCGAGAGTTGCCCAATGTCCTACAGGCGGCAGAAACTCATTCGGCTGTACCGGACGCAACGCTTCCAGATTAACGGGAGAATAGTTCTGAGTGTTCAATGGCTTGCTAGAACTCATGTTTCAAAGCGCTAAAGTGCCGACTAGGTGAGATGAACAGTTATGAGTGCTGAACGATAGATTTATTACTCTATTGGCTCATAACTTAGAACTCAACACTGTCTTAGCACTAAGTTTATTTAAAGTCTCTTTGGTAGAGTAATATTGCTACGTAGCAAAAATAACCATCTTGTTCAAAATCAAGCAAAGGCTTTTGTCTCCTTGCACTAGTACTCGACCAACCCAAAATTATTAGGTGAGGCCAAGCTCTTTGAGCGGGGGTAGCAGGGGTAGCAGGGGGAGAAAGAGTGTTTAAATGTAACTTCTTGGCTTCCCCAGCCTCAAGAGCTTGCCAGACCACATTATTCTTTTGATCTTTTAAAGTTTAACCAGTTGTGCGTAAGCGGTGAGCAAGACACAGGAAACCGACCATCAGCTTTCAACATTTCCATGAAATATTCAGTCGTTCCCCAGCATAGTGAAGAAGACTGCGGTGCAGCTTGTCTCGCCACCGTTGCCAAATTCTATGGACGTACATTTGCAATCTCGCGGGTTCGAGAAGCAGTGGGAACTGGGCAGTTAGGGACAACACTGCTGGGGTTACGTCGAGGGGCTGAAACTTTAGGATTTAACGCCCGTCCTGTGAAGGCGACACCCTTGCTTATTGAGCGCCTCAACGAAATTCCCCTGCCTGCGATTATTCACTGGAAGGGCTACCACTGGGTCGTCCTGCACGGTCGCAAAGGCAAAAAGTACGTGATTGCAGATCCGGCAGTAGGAGTGCGCTATCTCAACCGTGAGGCGCTTACAGAGTCCTGGTCGAATGGGGTTATCCTGCTTTTGGTGCCAGATGAAAGTCGCTTTTACGAGCAAGCTAATGACCAAATTACTGGCTTTGGGCGCTTCTTACGGCGTATTTGGCACTATCGCCACTTGGTTGCAGAAGTTCTACCCCTGAATCTTGTGATTGGATTGCTTTCTCTGGCATTTCCCCTATTGATTCAGGTGTTAACCGATGATGTATTGGTAAGAAGGGATACAGAACTGTTAGTGACAGTGGCGATCGCAGTCTCTGTGATGATTGTCTTTAGTAGCCTACTTCGCCTGATCCAAGCGCACCTAGTAGTCCATTTTGCTCAACGCCTAGAGTTAGGATTGGCATTGGATTTTGGCCGTCAAATTTTGCAACTACCCCTAAGTTACTACGAAGCTCACCGCAGTGGCGAGATTGTGAGCCGCCTGCGGGACATTCGAGAAATTAATTTGCTGATTTCTCAAGTAGTCACCACTCTGCCTAGTGAGTTATTCATCGCTTTCGTATCTCTAGGGCTAATGCTGGTTTATAGTTGGCAGCTAACTGCCTGTGCGATCGCGGTATCTTTCCTCATGAGTATATCAACCCTACTCTTCCTGCCTACTTTACGACAAAAGACCCGCGATGTTTTAGTCATTGATACAGAAAACCAAGGACTTTTAGTTGAGACTTTCAAAGGAGCCTTAACCCTTAAAACCACTAATGCCTCACCTCAAGCTTGGGAAGAACTGCAAAGCCGCTTCGGTTCACTGGCAAATGTCACCTTCCAACTTTTACAGATCAGTATTGTCAATGGCGTGTTTTCTAACTTTGTTTCTGGGCTAGGTTCTTTAGCTGTCCTTTGTTTTGGCAGCCTTTTAGTAATTCGCCAAGAACTTTCTATCGGTCAACTACTGGCATTCAACGGCATGAACCGCAACTTTACAGCACTGATTAGTACCGTAATCAGCTTTGTTGACGAGTTCGCCCGTGCCCAAACTGCCATTCAACGCCTGAGCGATATCATCGACGCTACACCAGAGATTCCGAATAACGCTCCTCAAGATTGGGCAGAAATTCCTGCTGATGCTGACATCACCTGCAAGGAGATCAACTTTCATCACACTGGTCGAGTGGACTTGCTGCAAAACTTTTCTCTGACTATCCCTGGTGGCAAAGTGATAGCGCTGATTGGTAAGTCTGGTTGTGGCAAAAGTACCTTGGCAAAACTGATTGCCGGTCTTTACACACTACAATCTGGCAATATCCGCTTTGGCCATTACAATCAATCTGACCTGTCTTTAGGTTGCTTGCGTCAGCAGGTTGTCCTCATCCCTCAAGAACCGCACTTCTGGAGCCGTTCAATTATCGAAAACTTTCGTTTTAGCTACCCTCAGGTAACTTTAGAGCAAGTGGTAAATGCTTGTAAGATTGCTGGTGCTGACGATTTCATCAGCGAACTACCAGACAAATATCAGACTGTACTCGGAGAATTTGGTGCTAATCTCTCTGGAGGACAAAGGCAACGGTTAGCGATCGCACGAGCAATTGTCACTGATCCACCCGTGCTAATTTTGGATGAATCCACTGGCGCACTTGACCCAGTGACGGAAGCCGAGGTACTCGATAAATTACTGGCACATCGTCAAGATAAAACAACAATCATGATCAGTCATCGTCCTAGAGTCACTCAAAGAGCAAATTGGATTGTACTGTTAGATAAAGGCGAACTTAAACTAACAGGAACCCTAGAAGAGTTAAGTCAACTTCCGGGACAACATCTGGATTTTCTAAACCCTTAAATTACAGTTTTTTTGCGGTTGTTTGAGAATTTCCCTTCGTGTTCGGAACTCGCAATGTCGAGCTTTTTACTCAAAACTTCGTGTTCGGAACTCGCAATGTCGAGCTTTTTACTCAAAACTTCGTGTTCGGAACTTGGAATGTCGAGCTTTTTACTCAAAACTTCGTGTTCGGAACTCGCAATGTCGAGCTTTTTACTCAAAACTTCGTGTTCGGAACTTGGAATGTCGAGCTTTTTACTCAAAACTTCGTGTTCGGAACTCGCAATGTCGAGCTTTTTACTCAAAACTTCGTGTTCGGAACTCGGAACTTCGAGCTTTTTACTCGAAACTTCGAGCTTGGTACTCAGCACTTAGCACTGAGCACTCGAAACTTCGTGTTTGGAACTCAGCGAGAAGTTGCAAGGAGGGTTTCCCTCTGGGCAAACTTCGGTGACTCAGCACTCACAACTCACCACTCAGCCTCCCCTGCCGTCCAAATGAAGACTAGAATGAGAATTAACGTAACGTTTACTAGTAGCTAAAGTGTCAGACTCTCTGCCATTGCGCGATCGCTACCTTGCTTTAATTGACGAAATTGTAGACACCACCCTCAAGGGTAAGATTAGCTCTGTCGAGCAGGTGTATCAACTATTACTAAAAGGTGTAAATCCTGGTACAGGGGAAGTATTTGAGTTGGTTTTAAGCGATCGCCTCAGTACTATCCAAGCTCAAGTGGACAGTGAAAAGGATGAACTCAAAAAAGCCAAGGCTAGCCGGAGTTTAAGAGCAATTAAGACAATTCAAAGTCAATGGCAACGGTGGCAAGAAAACAACAAAACCACAGAGGTAATTGTCTCGGCTGTTAAAGAAATTACCACAGCATCTGCTGATGAGCGTCTTGCTACATTCCTCCGGTTTACCGATCCCAATCAGAAATACGCGCTCAATTCGCAACAGCTACAGCAGTTGTCAAAATCTTTACAGCAATTTGCCCAGGCCGATTCTGATTTACAGCAAATATCCACAGGAATCAATCGTGGTTTAGCTTCTTGGCAACGATTACAAGATCATTTGGTTAGCTGGATGTACGAAAGTCAGCAATCTTTAGGATTTGGCGGTGTCCCTGGAGAAAGTGGCCCTTGGGCAACTTGGGCAAAGCAGGTTAATAGCGAGTTACCCCAAGCACTACTACGCACCTTGGCGATCGAGCAATCTGCAATTCAATTTGCCGAACAGCAACGCAGTATCACCCTTGCTGACTGGGTAGAAATCGCCTTAATTTTACAGTATTTGCAACGGGGGTTAGTCAACTGGTTTGACCAACAAGCTTACAATATCCAAGCAGGCTCAAAGTTATCGATTTCCACTTTCTTGACCTTTGCAGTGATTTGGAGTCAGTTGGCAAGTGGTTTTAGTAGCATTGCCGCAGTGTACAGCAATGCTGCTTCTCAAATCATGCTCCAGATTCTACGCAACTTTGCTTTGCGTTCCTATTTTCCGCTTTACGGTGGAATTTTTGCTTCTTTTTCTGGTAATTATTTGCGAGATGCCTTAGATTATTTAGATGAACCGCTACGGCGAGTCGAGGGAACTCAAGAGAAGGCGCGGATTTTGACACTTTTGGGTTATTCGCAACGTGCTTTGGGACAATATCAACGCTCAATTCAGTTCCATCAGCAAGCGTTAGAAATATCACGTCATGCAGGCGATCGCCCCTGTGAAATTGCTAATTTCAACCACCTCAGCCGTACCTACGTCCAAGAGCGAAATTATGCTGAAGCCATTAATAACAGCCAACGAGCATTAATACTCAGCCGACAAGCAGGCGATCGTACAGGTGAAGCCAATGCGCTAATTAATTTAGGCTACAGCGAAGTCATGCACGCCCAAGAGTTAGAACAGGTAGAACCGGAAACCTATGAAATGGCAATTACCTATTTGCAACAAGGTTTAAAGTTATCAGAGCAATTAGGCGATATTCAAAGTAAAGCCTTGTGTTTCAGTAGCTTAGGAATTGCCCATCTAGTTATTGGCCAAGCGCAAGAGGCAATTAAATATCTAGAAGAAGGGTTTAAAACCGCACAAATTTCTGGTGATTTGTATCTTCAAGGACGAAATTTAGCTTACTTAGCCGAAGCTTATTATCATCTGCAAAATTCCGAAAAAGCTGTTTACACTGGCAGTTTGGGAATGTATTTGTTGGATCAAATTGCTTCCCGTGAATGGCGTCAACCAGCAGGACTACTTACAATTTTGCAAGGACAAATAGGAACGGCAGCTTTTCAAAATTACTTGCAGCAACATCGCCCTAAAATCATTGCGGTTATTGGTGTAGATGGGTATGATTACATTCCACAATTGTTAGCAAGATATACACAAGATACGTAATTCGTAACTCTTAATTCGTAATTCGTAATCATAGCAAAGTGCTGAGTCCTGAGTAGTGAGTTAGGAGTTATTCTCCTTGTCCCCTTACCTCCCCAGCTCCTCTGCTTTTTCTAGCGGAGGGCGAGGATTGTTAATTAATTCCTTTTCTCACCAATTCTGGAATTTGAGAAGGACGTTCAGCTACGGGAACTTGTGCTTCTTGGAAAGCAGCTAATTTATTTTGTGCAGTGCCAAAGTTCGGATCGCGTCCGATAATTGTGGCTAAAGTTCCAGTTTGACGCCAATGTTTTGCCGGTGGTGCTTGTCTACCTGCAATGTAAGCAATTACTGGTTTATCAATTGTTTCAGCAATATAGCGCGCCGCCGCTTCTTCACTACCGCCACCAGGTTGCCCCACTAATACGATCGCCTCTGTGTGGTCATCTTCATCCAAGATTTGCAGCCATTGGAGAAACGATGAACCAACGATCGCATCACTACCGATACTGACACTAATTGACTGCCCTAAACCAGCTTTTGTTAATTCCCAGGCAACTTCGTAGGTTAAGGTGCTACTGCGACTCACAATGCCCACAGATCCAGGAGTATAAAATTCGCTAGGATGAGTACCTAAGAGAATTTTGCCAGGCACAATGATTCCAGGACTATTTGGCCCTACAACTAAGGTTTCACAGGCCTCGGCTTTGCGTAGTAATTGCACCATATCCAAAGGTGGCACACCGCCGGAGATGATCATGATTTGGCGGATATTAGATGCGATCGCTTCCAATGCTGCATCTAGCACTTGGTATGGATGTACACAAATGATTGCCGTGTCGATTGCTCCAAATTGCCCCACCACCTCCTCAACCAAATCGAATACTGGCAAATCATACATTTGCTGTCCACCAAATCCGGGATTGACACCAGCAATCAAATTTGTGCCATAAGCTTTCATTTGAGTAATATGGCTTGCTGATATAAATTCATCGAAGCCTTGGATTAACACTTTGCTTTCTGGCGTTAAGTTCATAAAAAAGTACGGTTAAGTTGGGCAACGCAGCGCCTTGAGCGACTGGGAAGAAAAACGACACATGCACGGTGTTGTTTAATTCACTATTCTACTTAAATTTACAAAATTTCTTTGAATATTTAGTGCCACACACAATTGCCCAAGCAGTGGTGAGTGCTGAGTGCTGAGTGCTGAGGAGCCAGTGCGTTGCGGGGGTTTCCCCCGTTGTAGCAACTGGCGTTGCTGAGTGCTGATTGCTGAGTAATAATTTGCCCCCAATGCCCAATGCCCAGTCCCCCTTCGGGTTCGCAGTCGCTCATGTGGGAAACCCCCAAGACCGCGCTGTCTCACCAGTCCCCAGCCCCCAATTCCCAACCACTTTGTTGCTACTACCTTTTATAAGCGGTTGGCTTGGCAAGACGTACTGCTTCTGCTACTGCTTCATCTAAATTCTCTACTAATATCAGGGTATCTCCCTGAGTTTTGAGTGCTGCTAAATATTTTCTAGCTGCATTGAACTCAGAACCAGCAAGACGCACAACTAAGCGAGGACAGCCGTTGTCACGACGACCTTTGCTGCCATTTGAGCGTACAGCGTGGGATTTGCCTTCACTTTTATCTTGTTGTAGAAATTGCCCAATAACTTCAGCAAATTCCGCAGACTGATGAATACTACCTAAAAGGTTAATCAGGATCACTTGAATGCTTTTGTCGGCAGTGAGAATTTGCAAACCTGTGTGTAAGCGATCGCAAAAGGTAGTCGGAGAGGTATCACTCAGCAAAGCATGACGCAAATTCAAGCAAACACCAGGCTTACCGCCAGCATTGGCAACTAAATCTAAAGTTGCTAACACTGAACCAGTACCATTCCCAAGAATGCCGATTTTACCGTGCATTTCTATCCCATCCCAGTTGCTCAAATGGGCGTTAATTTCAGCATGATTATTAGTCTTGACAATTCTTTCCGCCATCTGAGCGATTTCTGGATGACGCCCAATTGCCCGTTCGTTGACCCTAACTTTACCATTGAGAGCCATGACTTCGCCGGAGGCATTGATTGCTAGAGGATTAATTTCTACTAAGTCTAGGTCTTGTTGTATGAACAAATGGTACATCTTCTCCACAACCGAACTGATCGATTGCATCAGTGTACCTTCCAAGCCCATTTTCAAAGCCAGCCGTCGGGCATAAAAAGGAGAAAATTCTTGTTCAACGACCACATATTCCATTTTCTCCCCTGCGGTTTCCCAATCAATGTCTGCTTCCTTGCAACCTAAAAGTACTGGACGGCAGACAGCGGTATCTAAAACTACTGCTAAATAAAATTCTTGCTTGGCATCATATTTAGATTCTGCCAGCAAAACTTCCGGCAACTCGCCCCAAATCCGCAAATTGAAGATATTTTGTGCAGCTGCGATCGCATCGATTGTTGTTTCTACAATTCTGACTCCACCAGCTTTTGCTCTTTCAGCTGCATGTACTTGAGATTTCAAAACAATCGGATAGCGAATTTTTAACCGTTTCAGGTCTGTGGGATGGTCAATTCGTTGCGAGGGCAATACGGGAATGCCTATATTCCCAAACCATTCTTTAACTTGGTACTCCAATAAATCCATGGACACGCACCTGATATATAACTATTTCACAGTAGATTTTTCAGTATTATCCTCAACACTTTTGCAGCACCCTAATTGCAGAATCAAGCTTTAGTCATCTATAAAAACTTATTTTTTATGGATTAATTTTATCGAATTCAGCAAAGGAGGCAAATTAACTTGCCAACCAAACAACGGGTTATATTTTAACAAGTCTGATTTAATATTCTCAGTAATTTTTCTAGCATATTTCAAAACCAGCAACATAAATAAAAATCGATAATATCATCTTCTGGGTTTTAGTATTGGATAATTTTGTAACTACTGTACTGCAAATTCTGGACTAAAGGAAAGTAGCCGTTACTTATTTCACTGTTACATCTAAAGCAGTGAAAATGCCTAAAAACTTTATTATTCCCATTTTTTATTGATAATTCCTACTTTAAGCAAAATTGTCAAATGCAGCGTCTAGCAGTAGGAATACTTGGAAACGTGGACTTAGATGCTCTTTGAATTTTTTGGTGAAAAATCAGAATTTGTGTTAGAAAGTTGGTCAATCTAATTATCAGGCTATGGTTGGCTAAACTGTGCATCTGTATTCAACAGACGAAAGTTCTCCATTTCGTACCCTCGAAAATAAGAAAAACTATATAGAAGAACCGCGGAAACGCTCTATGAAAGTAGCAGTCCAACAACAAGACTTACAACTGCTAGCCAAAACTTTGCAAGAACAATTGCTTGCGGAAGTTCCATCTGGTGAAGTCTTCCAAGTCAAGTGTGCCATCAATAATGGCGAACTGATGGTTTTAACTCAACATCCAGCAGGTCTGAAAGTTGACACTCAATTAGTCTTTCAATTGCTGGAGGAAGCAATCCAGTCGCTACCAACACAATGGGAGTACCAGGTGCGATGTTTCCTGAGAGTATCTGGTGAAAAACTCCCTTATGCTAAACATTCGGTAACTTTAAATCAGATGGCAGGAGTAGGTAGCAGCGATGCCTATGCTTCTGTACGAGAACCCGATCTGCGGACTTATACCGAAACAACATTGCCCAACGAAAACCTCGCCGGTGTCCGCCTCATCTTTCCATCACTTGATGATTCGATCTCAGAACCTTCATCATCTTTATTAATCAGTGAAACTGAGGATCAAGAACCGTTTTACCCCTTAGCAAGCTCACTCGGAGAAACTGAGGATGAAGAACCGTTCGATCCCATGGCAGGCTCGCAGGATTTGAGGTCTTCTAAGCGATCGCTACCAATCAAACAAATCCTGTTGGGTTTAGCCTCTGTAGGAATTGTGGTGTTATGTGGCGGAGCTTACTTAATGTCTCTTCCTTGTGCTATATCCGAGTGTAAACAAATACAAACTGCCGAGAAATTAAAAACAGAATCCCGACAAATGATGCGCCGTGCTAAATCTGAAAAGGAATTAGTAGTAGTGCAACAGCAACTAGAGGCAGCAAGTTCAGGCTTAGCAATAATTCCCTTTTGGTCTTCTCATTACGACCAAGGAGAGGAACTAAAAGCAAGTTTATCTGGGCAATCAGAAAAAATTGATCAGGTAGTAAAAGCTTTGCAAGCCGCATCCTTGGCGGGGAAAAAAACTCAAACTAACGTTAATAGCCTTGAGGAATTGCAAGCTCTACAAAAACTCTGGCGACGGGCGATTACACCGCTAGAAGCGATCCGTCCCAATAGCGAATTGTATGCTTTGGCACAAGTTAAATTACTCAGTTATCGTCGCAATTTGCAAACGGTTAACCAGCAATTGCTAGTTGCAGAAAAATGGCTGAAAAAGCTGAGTGCCGCCCAAGCTGTAGCAAGTGCAGCTGCCCAACAGGAAACCACTGTTAAATCTTTGAAGGATTTACAAAAAGTGCAGTCTACTTGGCAGGTGGCAGTTAATGCTTTAAATACCATTCCTAAGACTAGCTCAGAATACCAAGAAGCACAAAAGCTGCTGGTAGACTACAAACCAAAACTAGCAGCAGCACGCGATCGCGCCACTAAAGAACAATTAGCTGCCAAAACTTACCAACAAGCTGTTACTACAGCCAATCAAGCTAAGGTATATGAAGCAAAGCAGCAATGGCAACCAGCAGTAGGGCAATGGGAACAGGCTTTGCAAGCTGCTAAACAGGTTTCCAATAATAGCTTTTACTATCTTCAGGCTCAGTCTCTCGTTGAACCTTACTCTGCTGCTCTCAAACAAGCACAAGAAAAACTCCAAGTTGCTAATAGTTTACAACAAACCCGCACTGACCTTACTAAAACTTGTATTAATGGAATTCGGATTTGCACTTTTACTATAGCCAGCAAAGGAATTATTGTGCAGTTAACTCCTGAATACGATCAAGCACGGCAAAGTACCTTGCCTAAGAGTAATCCTCCAGAATCAAGCATTATGGCAGGCGTAAATCAACACTTGCAAATCTTACAGCAAGCGCTAGCAGTTATTAGTGATAATGCCCAAATGCCTTTGTTCGTTTATGATGCCCAAGGGAGACCAGTTTATACGCGATCGCTGGAAGGGTAACAACATAAGAGACTGGGTGTGGAATACTAAGTTGTGAGTTCATGGGCAATTTCTTTTCCCCTTGTCCCCTTTGTCCCCTTGTCCCCTTGTCTCCAACCCCTTTCTCATTGGGACTGCTTTCTACTTAATTTGTAATTGCTTATGGCTTCTGGGATTTATGCGATCGCTAATATTGGTTGTTTCAAACTCTTTGTTGGCGATGTCAGCAATATTAAAATAAATTGGCCGCCACTAATGGACATGCTTAACAGTGGTAATTATCCTCACATGGCTTTGCAAGAGGAATGGAACCGCGTAGGAGAACAGCGCAGCTTTACATTTCATACTCAAGATGAGATTGCAAGCAATCGAGAAATTATCGGGATTGAGCAGATTGAACACTAATCCTAGATAATTACTTAGACAGAATTAATTACACATATTGTTTTCTTGTTCCCCGCCTTTCCGAATGAATTTATTTTTGTCCAACTACTGAACACGGCGTTACACAAATACGGGATGAACTAAGATTTTAGACCAAGGCTAAAGACTTATTCTACCCTTCGGGAACGCTTTCAGCGAACGCGGCTACCCTGCGGATTACGCTTGCGGTATACGCGAAACAAAATTCATCCCATCAATCACCAACTAATCTTTGCGATCGCTGAAAGGCAGCTACTTTAGCGGTTCTAGATCCATAGATACCATCAATAGCTCCGTTATAGAATCCTAATACCAATTTGAAAAATGATTGCGACACATATAGATTGGGTTGAGGAACGAAACCCAACTTCAGCCCCTTCTCTGCGAGACGCTACGCGTAGCTTGCTTAAGCGAAGGGGTACGGATAATTTAAAATTCGTTCATTCAAAATTTAAGACCTTACAGATAAATCTTGTAGCGTGAATCATGTTGCTTTGCATTTTTTATTCTCTCTTTTAGGAAATTGGTATTAGTTCGGAACAGGTTTTGTCACAAAAAGTAAAAGAGATTCTTTACCAATATCGAGCCGACGGGTCACTTAATTTCGATTATGAGTTACAAGTAATTATTTAATGAGGTAATCATGGCACTAACAGTTGGCTTCATCCTACTTACTCATAACAAGCCCCATCAGATTATTAGGCTAATTACCATACTCAATCGCATGTTTGATCACCCTCCGATTGTTTGTCATCATGATTTTTCAAAAAGTGACCTTCCTATAGACACCCTAGCGAGGAATGTTTCGCTTGTGCATCCTCATTTACAGACAGGTTGGAGTAAGTTTTCTGTAGTAGAAGCTATGTTACTTGCACTTCAGTTAATGTATGAAACCCCGACTTCGCCAGATTGGTTTATATTACTTAGTGGAGCAGATTACCCAATAAAGCCTGCGACGCAAATATTGCAAGATCTAGCTTCCAGTTCATATGATGTTCATATTCACCATGAGCAAATTAATTACAATGCTTATGAGAGAGATTGGCAGAAGTCGTGCTATGAACGTTACTGCATTGTAAAATTTCAGGTTCCGTTCCTAAATAGAAAACTACACTTAACTAAGCGACAAGTAAACTTAAGGCATCCATTATTAACAGCTCCTTTCCTTCCCTTTTCAAAAAACCTTCGTTGCTTTGCTGGAGAACATTGGTTTTGTGCTAATCGCAAAGCAGCGAAATATCTGATTGAATTTCACCGCGAAAGGCCTGCTTTAGCTTCTCACTACCGCAGATTAGACTCTTACACTATTGTTCCAGAGGAATCGTATTACCATACGATATTTTGTAATGCTCCTCACCTTAAAGTCTCTGAAAATAACTGGCGCTATATAGATTGGTCAACAAAAAATGCCCACCCCAAAACGCTACTGTTTGAAGATCTGCCAAAAATTCATGCATCGTCGGCGCACTTCGCTAGAAAATTTGATATCGATAAAGATGTCAGAATTCTAAATCAACTTGATGCTATCGTCGGATAGTTAGTTAACCTATAGGACTCATATTTGATTTTTGAACAAAATTCAGTACACCTTTATTCCTTCTTCCCAGTCCCCAGTCCCCAATCCCCAGTCCCTTACCTCTACGAGTGATTCAGAAATCAAATCGGATTGCTATATCTATCAAAAATAATACGGTCGGACTTCATACCCTGCCTTTCTAACCAGGAGGTAAAATCCGCATTTATCGGATGATATTATGTCCGGTTGATTAGTTATGATTTCCAGATCTGTGCAAAAAGGTGAAACCTCTTTTTTACCCAACTGAATAGGTTGTAGTTTCAAGAGATTCCTTAGAATATATTTACTTCAAATTGGTACGGTAGTTCTATTAAAAACAGTAATTTTTTTTAAGTGAAACGATTATAAAGTTAATTTGAAATGAGTTGCGATCGCCATTCAACTGCCCACACACAGTAGCTATTGGGATGCTGCTGTGTGCTGTAGCCGAATCCCGAAGGCATGAAAGATTTTGGAAAGAGGTGATGTCAGAGTGGGGGGAAATGTATACGCACAGTAGTCAAGGTCTTTAAATAACAGTTAGTTGCTACTTGTAAGTACATTAGTGAGTGGGCTGCCGTTACGCACACACTTTTTTGATGCTTTCAAGCTGGTTGACCTCATCCCACCAAGTCCGCAGTTTCGGAGTTTGAGCAGTAATTGCCTCAAACTCTGGTGTCTGCGAAAGGTAGATGAAGATGGGAATCAAGTAGAAATCCGCAATACTCACTTGGCTACCGAGCAGATAGGGGTTACCAACAGCTAGGGTCTCGATTGCCTTGAGTGCCGTTTGTGCAGGCGCAACAGCATTTTTTATTTTCTCCTCATCTGGCTTGCCGCCTTGGGTTGGTACAATAAAGCGCTCAATCACAATTGTCTTAATCGCAGGAGGATAAAAATAGCTATCAATAATTGCCATAATTTGGCGCATCCGAGCTTGGAGCATCGGCTCAGATGGGCTGAACTTGTGAGCGGCAAAGACCGTGTTGAGGTATTCGGTAATTGCAGCCGTTTCGTAAAGTAGTTCTCCATCCACTTCCAGTGTCGGCACTTTGCCAAAAGGATTCTTAGCAAGGTACTCTGGCGACTGGTTTTCTCCCTTGAACATATCAACTACCTTGAGGGTATAATCTACGCCTGCCTCCTCAAGTAGCAACCGGACGGTACGAACATAAGTACTGGCGGGAGTTCCATGAACGGTGAGCTTTGGCATTAGTTTCTCAATCAAAAATTCAACATTAATAAGGATACTGTGTCAGGGTTATCTACTTACAGAGTATTTAGAGGAGTTTCATATCATGTCCGCCTAATTAGTTATAATTCTCGCATCTGTGCAAAAACCGCGAAATGCTCTTTCTCCCTGCTCCCTGCGGTCTTAATGATAAGGCTTTCACCGGACACGATATCACTCTGTGGAGGAGGATTTTTAAATAACGATCTGCCACATTTTGATTGTTTGATCAGAACTACCACTAGCTAAAAACTTACCATCTGCACTTAAGGCAACAGAATTGACTGTTCCTGAATGTCCAGTGAGGGTATGCAGCAATTCGCCTGTAGAAAGACGCCACATTTTAATTGTTTTATCAGCACTGCCACTCCAAATAATTTCTCCATCAGGACTTACTACTAAAGATTTCACCTCATCTGAGTGCCCAGTTAGGGTATGCAGTAGTTTTCCGGTGGCCAGATGCCAAATTTTGATTGTTGTGTCAGCACTACCGCTAAAGAGAATTTCACCATCTGGGCTTATAGCGATGGATTTGATTTCGCCCGTATGTCCAGTGAGTGTACGTAAAGGATCGCCGGTGCGTGGATTCCACAGCCTAATTTTGGTGTCAGAGCTACCACTAGCGAGGATTGTACCATCGGGGCTGATGGCGGCAGCGTGAACTGCGGATGCATGCCAAAGGGTACAAATGCGATCGCCTTTATGTAAATTCCAAATTTTAATTTTATTACTACCACTAGCAAGAATCTGCCCATCAGGGCTAATTACTACTATGTTGACTGGTTTTTGATGCCCTAAAAGTGTGTGAAGTAGTTTACCAGTTTTTAGATGCCATACTTTAATATTACTTTTGGGGTGTTCACAGCTACCAACGGCGAGGTAATTGCCATCAGGACTCACAGCAATCGATGAAATCTCTCCTAAATTTTCTGTAAGAGTACGAATTAGCTTGCCCGTATTAAGATTCCATACTTTGATAGTTTTGTCTGCACACCCACTTACTAAAATGTCTCCATCTGGACTAATGGCAACAGATGAAACATTACCTAAATGTCCAGTTAGAGTGTAAATAAGAGTGGTAGATTTTGGGTTAGGTTTGTCGTTGAGATGAGCGATCACCTGCAACAATCTCTCAACTTCAAGAATACTTTGATGATCGCCAACGACTGCAAAATATTCTCTTAATTTTTTGAGATAATCTTCATCTTCTATCCTGAGCGCGAATTGCATCGCTTCAAACGGATTACTTACTGGTTGTAATAATACTTGACGGAGTTGCAACCATGCATTAATTGAATAATCAACCTGTTCCTTTGCCCAAGAGCGATCGCTTAAATGGCATAAACTCAAAGCTAATTGCAAAGCCAACTCTGGAATCCAGTAAAGTCGCTCCTTTTCTAGAGCTTGGTAAACTTGTTTATAACCTGTGGCTATTGCTTGCAGCGATTGGAAATCAATAGCATCTTTGAGCAAACTCATGAGTAACTCTGGTAGTAGAGGCGGTACATCATGATGAACTAGGTGATAAATATCCGCTACCCAGCCAGCAATTAAACAATGACAATTGATCAAAACCTGGCAAAGGTTTTCCAAATCCTGCTGATTAATTTGATATTGTAGAGATAATTTATTAATATCAATACCTTGTTTTCTCCAGGTTTCTGATTTTTCTAAAATTGCCAAATTAATAACATTATCTTTACCCAAGCTGTTTATTTCATCTAAATTCTCTCCTATAGATAACAATTCATCTCTAATTTTTTTCCACTCTAAAGCTCGACTTTTCGCAGACTCTTCCAAAATTTTCTTGTAAGGCAATCGTGAAATTGTTTTATAATAATAATTTACTTGCCCTAACCCCCAGTAGGCAATACGAAAATTTAAATAATCTCCATCATGCTCTGACTCTAAAATTAAAATAGGCTCTGTTTTTAACATACTAAACAGAGCCTTAATACTGGATTCGCTATGAAAACGTTTACTATCCCATGCTCCTGCTAAAAATTCTGTAGGTCTAACTGGGTTGTGTAGAGAGTAATTCTTATTAAGAAACTCTCTGATACCTTCAGCTAACATTAGCTCGATTTCTGGAATTCCTTCATTGTTGTAAAATTGGTCAAACTTTAATTGTGGAGGAGCAAGAAAAATTTTTAGTGGAGTGCGGTCATAACTTGTGTAAGTTTCTAAAATTTGAGAAGGATATAACCTTAAAGGCCAGCTATCCAGAATTTTGTGAACTTCTGGTAACTTAAGTGCTGTTTCTCTCTCTTGTTTAGCTATTTCTAATAAAGTTTCATGCTGAGAAACTGTTAATTGATGCTGCAAGCGCTTTTCTTGCGCCAATCCAACCCCAGAATTGTGCTGCAAGGTTAGAATATTGACCGATTGGTTGAATTTTGCAATTGCTTCGGGGATTTCGTATTCATTCGTATTTAAGTTTGCTTCCATCCGCTTTTGGATGAGAGATGCAATCACAGGTGCAAATTCTATTACTAACTGGATGAGTAATCTTATTCCTTGCTCCATAAGGAAATTCCTATCTTTAACTTCCTTAACATATACTATTATCTAATGATATTGAGGTGACTTGAACTATAAACTATGATTAATTAAGACGACAGTTCAGTCCCTTGTCTGCGAGACGATACGCGTAGCTTTCTTAAGCAAAGGGGTACGGGGAATTCAAAATTGAAGACTTCACAGATAAATCTGGGGGATTCAATAATGTTGCTCCACATTTTTTATTCTCCATAAATAAATGTAGGCGGTTCAATTCTTTTCTTTTTCGGTCAGGAAACTAATTACATTAGTTAGCGAAAGACCTCAGCCAAAATGAAATAGTTAGCTGAGGCATTCCTTGCAGTTTCACTAAATTACACCAAGTTAAGAGATTAGTGAAGAAATTAACTCAGTAATCCTAACCAGTGGGTATATTCAAGTGGAAGTAACGGAATATCAGCTTCTAGGTAAACAGAAAGACATCGGAATTAGCTTTTATTTTTAATACCGAATCCGGGTGTGAGAACAAAAATTAGAATCTTATTCCAAGTTGGCCATTAAATCCGCGAACAGAATTGTAACCAGCACCCACGAAAATGTTATCGGTAGCTCCTACCTGAACACCGCCCGAAACCGCTATACCTTTATCTTCTGAATAATATCCAACTCCTACATAAGGCGAAATCACTGGCAAATTCAGAAATTTCAGAACATCCACTCCAGTAGCACCATCAGGGCCGCTTCCCACTTCAACCCCTAAATTCAAAGCTCTAGCTCCCACAGCATAGGTGACATCGCCATCTTTCCCACCAACTGAAACCCACGGTTGTGGTATGAGTTGAGCTGATGCTGGGCTTGGGGCTAAAAAAGCAAACAAACCTAGTGATGTGATTAGTGTTTTGGCAATCACCGCTGTTTTCACATTATCCTCCGACATTACTTGCCACATTGTAATTGCTTTGTTAGAAATATTCCCGGTTTTAACAGTTCTGTGAACCAGGATTTACCCATCATGGCTAATGGTGACGAATTGAACCTTGCCTAAGTGCCCCATGAAGCCGAATATACAGCAGATTGCCCATATAAAGCCCAAACCTGAACTTACTTCAGATTTGTAGGCAAGCGATCGCCAAATTATAAATAAACTAAGACTTAGCGCAAAGTATAGACAATTATCCGGTAAATATTGTTTAATCTCAGTAACTTTTGGGCTATACAAATATAGCAGCACCTGAAATTGCGCAACCGTTGTTAGATCACTTTTTATCAACCGTATTTAATTACGAATTAGTAATTACCAATTACAATAACTTATTTATTATTTTTTTAATTGATTTTACTCAAGTACTAAGTGGGTAATGCCCGCCCTACGTATATTTCTACATATATTTTAAAAATCAGATATGAATCCTATATCATTCATTCTGTTAGCAGATGTACCGTTAAAGACCTTAAGAGCAACTAGCAACATGCTTGACACAGACAAGCCAAAAGAAGAATTAATTAAAGAACTGGCATTCCTACGCCAACGAGTTGTTGAGTTAGAGCAGTTAGAACAACATCGGCAATTATGTCAAAACACGTCTGGATTGCTAGAGAATCTACAAACTTCTCTAGGAAAACAGCAGGTTCCTCAAATCCAAGTATCTGGGTGCGAAATAGAGTGGCAATTAGAGCAGGGAGTTTTTACCATTGAGAAATTTCCTGCGATTCTAATGTGGCTTGATAACACTGTTGCTAGTTTGATGTCAGCGTTCCAGGCGATGGTGGGAACACAAAGGTTTGCCTTGGCACTCCAGAGTGAGGGGCGCAAAAGCGTTGAGATAGACTGGCAAATTATTTCCCAATATGACAGTTTTGCAGCAGGATTTGCAGCCTTGGCAAAAATGGCGATCGCAGCCGGATGGGGAGAAATGCAACTGCTGTCAGTGGATACAGTACAGCAAAAGTGTCACTTTCGGATAAAAAACAGTTGGGAAGGACGCTACCAGCGAGCATTGGGTGTCTGTTGGGGTAGTAACATTATGGCAGGAAAGTTTGCCGGCTTTTGTTCCAAGTTGTTTGGTCAAAATTGCTGGAGTGAGCAAACTGCATTCATCGCTACAGGTGATGAATTTGACGAGTTTTTAGTGCAGCCCTCAACTCGCTCTATTGAAGATGAGATTGAAAAACTGTTAGCAACTGACAACGCTACCCGTGCAGATATGGCAGTTGCCCTGCAACGATTGTCTCAGGAAATATTGGAACGCACACAGGCAGAGATAGCCTACAACAAATCTGAGCAGGCGCTACGAGAAACCGAAGAACGATTGCAAGTTGCTCTTACTTCTGCTCAAGCAATTGCCTGGGACATTAACTTAAAAACCGACCAAGTGGTTTGTTCTGAGAATGCAGAAAGCCTTTGGGGAATAAAATCTGGCACCTCAGAAAATTTTCTTTTGGCTGTGCATCCAGATGATTTGCCTATTTTTCAACAGGCATTCACTAGGGCGATCGCCGGTGAAGAGGCTTTTTTTCAAGAATATCGAGTAATAACTCCAGATGGAGAGGCACGGTGGCTTAACAGCCAAGGTAAAGTATACTTTGACTCAGATGGACAGGCACAACGAGTCATCGGAGTTTCGCTAGACATCACACAACGCAAACAAGTTGAAGCAGGATTAAGACATTATCAGCTACTATCGCAACACAGCCGTGATATTGTTTTATCACTAGGGAGTGATGGTCAAATTCTGGAAGCGAATGAAGCAGCCGTGAAAGCCTATGGTTATGACCGCACGGAGTTGCTGGCGCTGAAAATTGCAGATTTAAGAGCTCCAGAAACTCAGACAATCTTGACTCAGCAATTTGAGCAAGCAAGTCAGTACGGTATTTTATTTGAGACTGTGCATCTTCGCAAAGATGGCAGCTTTTTTCCTGTAGAGGTCAGTTCTCAAAGCGCTATTATTGAGCAAAAAAAAGTTGTCTTAAGTATTATTCGAGACATTACCGAGCGCAAGCAAGCGGAAGCAGACCGAAACGAACTATTGATGCGTGAACAACTAGCACGGGCAGAAGCTGAGGCGGCTGAACAGCGGGCAAGGTTTTTGGCTGAAGCCAGTCGTGTACTAGCCAATTCACTCGATTACAAAACCACCTTGACCAGTTTAAGCCATCTAGCTGTGCCTCAGGTAGCAGATTGGTGTGCCGTTGATTTACTAAATGACGATGGTAAGTTGCAGTGCCTAGCAATTCATCATCAAGATCCAGAAAAAGTCAAGTTGTCCCAAGAATTGAGACGGCGTTATGCAACTCATCAATCATTAGGTGCAGTTCGCGTTATCCAAACTGGAAAACCAGAACTGATTACCAACGAAATTCTAGACTCAATATTAGTTGCGGCTGCTGAAGATACTGAACATTTACAAGCTCTTCGTAGCTTTGAATACAAATTTTATATTTGTGTGCCACTGATAGCACGAGGACGGTTACTAGGAACGATAACTCTGATTACTGCAGAGTCAGGGCGACACTATAGTTTAGTTGATTTGTCTTTGGCTAAGGATCTCGCTCGTCGTACAGCTTTAGCAGTGGATAATGCTCGGCTTTATTCTCAGGCCCAAGAAGCTAACCGCATCAAGGATGAATTTTTGGCTGTTCTGTCCCATGAATTGCGTTCTCCCTTAAATCCTATTTTGGGGTGGGCTAGATTACTACAAAGCCATAAGTTTGATGAAACGATGACTTTGCGTGCCTTGGAAACAATTGAACGCAACGCCAAACTGCAAGCTCAGTTGATTGAAGATTTACTGGATCTCTCACGAATTTTACAAGGAAAACTTAACTTAAATATCTCCACCATTGACATAGCAGCTACTATTCAGGCGGCGCTGGAAACAGTGCGTTTATCAGCAGAAGCTAAATCAATTCAAATCCAAATTTTACTGGAGCCTAATGTGGGGCAAATAGCAGGTGATCCCAACCGCTTGCAGCAAATAGTGTGGAACTTGCTTTCTAATGCGGTCAAGTTCAGCCCCATTGGAGGACTGGTAGAAATTAAATTGAAGCAGGTTGACTCCTATGCTCAAATTCAGGTGACTGACACAGGCCAGGGAATAAAACCTAGTTTTTTACCTTATGTATTTGATTCCTTCCGCCAAGCCGATAGTGCTACAACGCGAAAATTTGGCGGTTTAGGTTTAGGTTTAGCAATTGTACGCCATTTAGTCGATCTTCATGGTGGCACTGTGCAGGCTGATAGCCCAGGAGAAGGTATGGGCGCAACATTCACGGTTCAATTGCCTCTTTTGGCAAATTTCCCAGTTATAACTAGAGACAGTGGAAGACCGAGTACTAGTATCAATTTGCAAGGAATTAAAATTCTGGCAGTGGATGACGAAGCTGATATGCGCGAATTGCTCGCCTGCGTACTCAATGAGTACGCAGCAGAAGTAACTGTAGTGGCTTCCGCGGTGGAATTTTTGGAAAAACTAAAAACGGCAAAGCCAAACTTATTACTTAGTGATATTGGTATGCCTGGTATGGATGGCTATATGTTAATGCAGAGAGTCCGAACTTTACCAGCAAGTGCAGGAGGACAGATTCCAGCGATCGCTTTGACTGCTTATGCAGGTGAAATAAATCAGCAGCTGGCTTTATTAGCAGGTTTTCAGATGCATTTAGCTAAACCCATTGATCCCGTTGAATTGGTATCTGCAATTTCCAAGCTTCTGTGCTTATAAGTTGTAGGAGCTGGGGGTTGGAGATTGGGGACAAGAGGACACGGGGAGAAATTATTACTCAGAACTCCCGATTCCTGAGCGCCAGACCAGAATGAGTGCATCAAATGCCAAAAATCGGAACTTGAAATTAAAAGAAACAAAAAATATTATTTAAAATAGCAATTCTAGGTTATTAAATCAGTAGAGTACGAATTTTAAAATAATTCGATCCGATGGCAGATTTGGATTTCAATTCACTAGTGCCACGACCTGACCCACCACAGCCAAATACTTGGAAACGTTCTTTAACTTATTTCGGATTAATTCTGGTAGGTACAGGAATCACAGCTTTAAATCTGCGTTTGCAACCGCAGCATTCCCTGTCGTCTCAACCAAATCAACCATCTGCAAACTTAGCTGCTGCTAATTATCCTAAGTTTATTACTACAGTATTTAATCTAGTAAGCTTTAGGGCAGTGCGTATTAAACCCACACGCACAGTGAAAAATTTTGTATCAAATATTAATAACTGTTTTAGTAATTATACTCAAACTAAAGTCTGGGCGATCGCAATTAAGAATTTCCTGGGATTGGATCATACTGGTACTTACACCATAATTAGCGCTACAGGTGGCTCTGATTTTGAGGCAGGGATGGCTGATGGACGCACTAACTACATTGTCGTGCCGAATCTGGGCATTCAAATGGTAACACTCACACCAGAGGTGAAACAAAGAATTAACGCTGACTTCTACTATCCCGTTAGTATCAGTGAATCTCTGGGTATACTTCTACTTAAAGTTATACGGCAATCTGCTGCCGCAACAGTTGGTATCTATACAGGTGATGTAATTGTGAAAGCGAACAACCAACCAATTAGTAACCCGCACAAACTGCAAGAAAGCGTAGAAAATTATGCTGTTGGCAGCAGGCTAAAACTTCAAATCTGCCGCGATGGACAAAGCCTCAAATTTAACCTGCAATCTACTGTATTATCTGCAAATGCTAGTCAAAACTCAAGCTAATCACAGCAATAGCTTCATTTTTCAGCCTAGCAGGAGAGATATTAATGAAAATTACACGCTTTAATAGTTATGAACTTTCATCTCAAGAACTCCAAGAATTGGAAAAACTCAAAACTCTGATTCAAAACGCTGTTGCTGACGGCAAAATATCTCAGCAGGAAGTTAATGATGTCCAAGCTTATATGTTTGCAGACCAAAAGGTTTCTGTTGAAGAACTTGAACTTTACAGAACATTGGTTCAAGAAAAATTTGCAACTGGAGAAATTGAAATGGACTACGATTGAGCGCCAAAGTTAAATAAATCTGCAATGACTGACCCTGAAGACTAAAGCTAATGTGACGGAGTTGCAAATAATTATGACTAATACCAATTCTCCAAATACAGCAGTTCACAACACAGATAGTACATCAATAACTACAGATGATATCGTGCGTGCTTATTTGCAAGAGATTGGGCGGATACCTTTGTTAACTGATGAGGAAGAAATTATTCTTGCCCATCAAGTACAGCAGATGATGCATTTATTGGCAGCCAAGGATGAAATGGCTGTGAACTTGAAACAAGAACCCACACTGCAAGAATGGGCTGCTCAAATAAATTTAAGTGTTGAAGTATTGCAACAACAAATAAATCGAGGGCAGCAAGCCAAGCGCAGAATGATTCAAGCTAATCTCCGATTAGTGGTTGCAATAGCTAAGAAATATCAGAAACGAAATCTAGAATTTTTAGATGTAATTCAAGAAGGTACTTTAGGTTTAGAGCGGGGTGTGGAAAAATTTGATCCTGCTCTTGGCTATAAGTTTTCTACCTACGCTTACTGGTGGATTCGGCAAGGAATTACACGAGCGATATCTCAAAAAGGACGTGCTATCCGGTTACCCATTCACGTCTTTGATAAACTGAATAAAATCAAGCGAGCGCAACGAGAATTATCCCAACAGTTGGGACGTATTCCTACCTCTAGTGAAATTGCAATAGCCTTATCTTTAACAACTAGTGAAATTCGAGAGTGTTTACGCTTGGCACGTCAACCCATCTCCCTAGAGATCCGAGTTGGAGAACAGCAAGATGCAGTATTGCAGGATACGCTGGAGGATCATGGACTCTCTCCAGAAGCCTACGCTGTTGAGCAATCCCTGCACCAGGATATACAAAATTTGTTAGCAAAACTCTCTCCTCAACAGCGAGAAATATTAACTTTACGTTTTGGTCTAATCGATGGTAATGAATTTTCTTTAGCACAGATTGGTCAGCGTATGGGCATCAGTCGAGAACGGGTGCGACAGATAGAATCAAAAGCGCTAAAACTCCTACGACAGCACGAGGAGCAGGTACGCAGTTATCTCGCTAGCTGATGTAAATTTATACAGTTTAAGCAATTAAAAATGCTGCTGATCATCACCAATATTTTGTAATGCTGTAAAATTCGGCATTGCTGAATTTGGATTTTGTTCTGCAACGCCTGTAATTTATAATTGGGTAATTTTTTCAATCTGCCAACTATAAGCAACGATTGCTGGTGGTTGATTAAGTTGGCTGATGGGGGCGGGTTTCATGTCCCGGTAGTCCAGCAACTGTACGATAATTAAGTAGGCGATCGCTAAGAGAATAGAAATCGCACCTGTAATAATAGCAACTATTTTCGAGCGGTTCATTCGTATTTCCTAGAATGCAAATTCTTGTGCTGTACCTACAGCATATTGCCACAGACTATAAATTTTTGAGATTTAATCTTATTGCTGCTCTCTACAATAATGATAAGTCTTTAGCCGGACACGATATGACAAAAATTGCTTCCGTTCTGTAGTAAGACTTAGCTCGCTACTTTTAGCCCTAATTGCTATTATCCACAATAAGTAAAACACCCAGACTATGACAGTGGCATAGTCTGGGTATTTGAAATAACAAACCTGGCATCGAGCTATTTTTGCGTAGGGCTACCCCTAAACTATCGTGGCCGCAGCAGCGTTTCACCTCTGAGTTCGGGATGGGTTCAGTGTGG